>LNFM01000249.1_pt1 | contig 139014 bp, 129 predicted proteins | sample 596031 | NCBI WGS metagenome assembly LNFM01 (sample SAMN04254537, study PRJNA301005) | activated carbon metagenome | isolation source: dual media filters at the Ann Arbor, Michigan drinking water treatment plant | place: USA: Ann Arbor
CCTGTGTTCCTGGATGCGCTGCTGTACCCAAGCCATCGCCGCGTCGAGCAGTGCTCGACCCACGAAAGTCCTCGCTACTCGATGCATTGGCGCTAGAAACACCCCCCGTGGGTCGGGCACCGCCCGACGCCTGTGTTCCTGGATGCGCTGCTGTACCCAAGCCATCGCCGCGTCGAGCAGTGCTCGACCCACGAAAGTCCTCGCCACTGGATGCATTGGCGCTGGAAACACCCCCGTGGGTCGGGCACAACCCGACGCTCATCGCGCCAGGACAACCCCGACGATCACATCCAGCGCCCTCACCGGAAGGGGGGCCCGCGCACGAACAGAATCGCGCCTTCGTCGCTCGCCAGTTCCGGCGCTGCGTGGCCCGCCTTCACAATCCGATAGTCACCCAGACCCGCGGCGGCGCGCCCGAAATACAGCTCGCCCTCGACGACAAGGGATTCCACATCGGCGGGGAGCGCGCGGGGCCGCAGCGACGCACCCGGCGCGAAGCGCAGCATCGACGACTGGCGATTTCCGTTGCGGTGGAGCGCCCGGATCTCGCCCCCGGGAGCGAGCGGGACCCAGTCACCCTCGTCCGCGCGGAGGGTGAGCGGAGCCTCCCCGCGGCCCGGTACGAGGGCACCGACCAGCGACTTCACCACACCGCGGGTATCGCCGATCGGCGTGCCGGACAGATACAGCAGCGCACCCGCTTCCGACCGCACGGCGCCGTGTCGCGTTGCCGAGCGCGCGAGGTGGTAGTCGCCGGCCGCGACGCGCAGGTCGCGTATCTGCACCGCCCCGCGCAACACCACGCATTCCTCGTCCTCGTCGTGGCGATGGATGGGCAGCTGCGCGCCGGGCTCGAACTCGAGCAGCACGGCATGATGCGCGGGCGAGAGGATCTTCGTGCGCACACCGCGTACGAGCGGACGCCACTCGCCCTCTCCGAGACGGCTGCCGATGAGTTGCGCTTTCGCTTCGTCTGCCGCGCGTACGCGATCGAGCAGGCGGCCACGCATCGCCGCGGCACGGCCGCGCCCGGCGTCGTAGCGGTCCGCTTGGCGCCACACCTGGAAGAAGACATCCTCCGTGACTTCCTCGGCGCAGCGCTCGTCCCGGACGATGCGCTGCACGAGACCATGGACCCGGCCGAGCACGGCATCGTGCAGAGCGACGAGAGCCGCCTCCTCCCCACGGGCGATGCGTCCGATCAGGACCGCGAGTTCCAACGATTGCGGCTCGGAATCCACGGGCGCATCGGCGGAGGCTGGCTCCATCGGAGCGGAGGTACTTCGCGCCAAGCGAGACATCCCGGGATCGATACCTGCCATACGCTGGCGCCGCGCTTCCGGATGCAGGCGGCGCCCGGATCAGCGCCGGACGCAGGTATCCTCGGACGATCCGCTCCGGAGTGATCGTCGCCATGCTGACCGTGCATCACCTGAACAACTCCCGCTCGCAACGCGTGCTGTGGATGCTGGAAGAACTGGCAGTGCCCTACGAGGTGGTGCGATACGAGCGCGACGCCGTGACCTCTCGGGCGCCCGAGAGCCTGCGGAAGGTGCATCCGCTGGGGCGCTCGCCCGTGGTGACGGAGGACGGCCTCACGATCGCCGAGTCGGGCGCGATTCTCGAGTACCTCGTCGAACGCCACGGCGGCGGACGGATGATCCCGCCGCCCGGGACACCGGAGCGGTTGCGCTACCGGTACTGGCTGCACTTCGCCGAAGGCTCCGCGATGCCGCCGCTGCTGCTCAAGCTGATCTTCGACCGCATCGCCGCGGCCCCCATGCCGTTCTTCGTGAAGCCCATCGCCAGGGGGATCGCCGCGAAGGTGGGCGAGGGGTTCATCGATCCGACGTTGCGGGACCAGTTGGACTACATCGAGGTGGAACTGGCGCGCAGCCCGTGGTTCGCCGGCGAGGAAATCACCGCCGCCGACGTGCAGATGAGCTTCCCGCTGCAGGTGGCGATGACGCGTGCGTCGGCCGGCACGCCACGGCCCCGGATCGCCGCGTTCCTCGCCCGCATCGAGGCGCGTCCGGCCTATCAGCGCGCGCTGACGCGCGGCGGGCCGTTCGGGATCATCGCCTGAACGGGAACTATTTCCGCTCCACCTTGCGGAATCCGGCCGGCGGCGCGAACTTCGAGTCCCGCACCGATTCGATCCGGTGCGACTTCACTTCGGTCGTGAAGCTGAGGATGGGCTTGCCGGCGGCCTCTTTCATGGTCTCGTCGGTCTTCTTCTTCACGAAGTAGTCGGTGACCGACGACAGCACGTCGCCGGCACTGGTGGGGATCGACGCCCGCGCGCTGCTGCCATCGGCATCCGCGGCGGCCTGCTGCTCGGCGCACGCATCGCCCCGCATGTCCCAAGTGAGGACGGTGAGCACCGGATAACCCTTCACCTTCTCCAGCTCTTTGCCGGCCTTCAGGAACGCGGACTTCTCCTTGGTGCCGAGCATCTGCGTGAGGTAGGCGTCGATCATCCGGCCAGCCGCAGCGGGCACGACCTGCGTCTGGTCGGGAGGGGCCACGATGCCGACGATCTCCAGCGCCAGCGCCTTCGCGTAGGCCTGCTCCACGGCCGTGGCTTCCTTCAGCGCGGGCGTGAGGGGGGTGGTCCAGAGTTCGACCGCGAGCGTGCTCACGGTCTTGCGCGCCTTCGGGTCCTGCAGTGTCACCACCCACGCCACCTGGTACTCGTCGGTGTCGAACCCATTGATCGCCTTCTTCTGGCCCGTGGGTTTCACGGTGAACGCGGACGACGCAACCTTCATCTCGCATTCGGGTGCCTTCTCCTTCTCCGGCGTCGGTTCGGGCTTCTTCTCCTGTGGCCGCTCGGCGACAGGCCCGACGCAGCCCTTCAGCGGGCACTCGGTGTACGCCTTCTCCTTGGCGTCCAGCGTCCAGATGACCTTGCGATCGAGCCGCTCGATCCGCGAGCTGTCGTTGGTGCCGACGAGATACTTCGAGAACGTGCCGGTCCCCTTGAAGGTGGTGTCCTCGCGATGCATGTCGGGCCGCGTCCAGCTTCGCGTCGTGCCGTCGAACGGGAGGAAGCCCTTGATGCCGTCACTGACGAGATGGGTCTCGAGGACTGCGGTGGGATTCTCGGGGGTGGTGTCGGGGGCCTCTTTCTCGAGGGGCGACGCGCAGCCTGCCACGAGTGCCGTGACAGCGAGGGCGAGGATGACGTTGTGTGACATGGCGGGAACCTCCGGAAGGTGACCTCGCGGTCAGCAAGTTTCCGACCAACCTTCGCAGGGATGGCGGCGCGGACTATCCTTCGCGTCATCCGGTCCGGTGCCGGCAACGACGCAGATATCGGGGTCTCGATGACAGCCCGTGGGACATCGTGGAAAGACAAGGTTGCGGCCCCACGCGAATCCAAGCGCGTCACGCTCGAATCCGATTTCGCGGGCCTGCCGACCGGCACGCGCATGTTCGTCGCCACGCCGCAGATCGTCGAGGAACACCTCCGCCGCATCCCGCCAGGCGAAAGTCGATCGATCCAGGCGTTCCGCGACGGGATCGCGCGGGCCCACGACTGCGACGCGGCGTGCCCGGTCTCGACCGCCGTCTTCGTCCGGATGGTGGCCGAGGCTGCGTGGGAGGACATCGTCGCGGGTCGGCCCGCGAGCGAGGTGACACCCTTCTGGCGCGTCGTGGCCCCGGGCTCGGCGATCGGGAAGCGCCTCGCCGTGGATGCCGACTGGATCGCGGCCAGGCGAAGTGCCGAGGGTCTCTGAGCGGCTGCAGGGGGCGCGTCCAACGGCCTGCACGACCGGGCATCCGCCGCACGGAGGCGCTGTGCCACAATCGGCGGTCTGCAACCCACATCTGGACGACCCGATGGAACATTCGATGGAAGACCCGATGGAAGACCCGAATGACGAACCGATGGAAGACCCCGTGACCGAAAACGACAAGCCCACCACCGGCACCGCCAAGAGCGAGCGCATCGTCGAGAAGCTCTCGTTCGAATCCCGTTTCGTGCTGATCTTCGGCGAGATCAACTCCGCCGCCGCCCGCACGGTGTGCGAGCGCCTCATCGCGCTGGCGCAGGAATCCGACGCACCGATCCGCATGCTGATCTCCTCGCCCGGCGGTCACGTGGAGTCCGGCGATGCCATCCACGACATGATCAAGTTCGTCCGCGCCCCGGTCACGACCATCGGCACGGGCTGGGTCGCGAGCGCCGGCACCCACATCTTCCTCGCCGCGCCGAAGGAGCGCCGCGTGTGTCTGCCCAACACGCGCTTCATGATCCACCAGCCAGCGGGCGGCATGGGTGGGCAGGCCTCCGACATCGCGATCCAGGCGAAGGAGATCCTCCGCACCCGCGAACGCATCGCGCGCACGATCTCGCAGGAAACCGGCAAGCCGCACGCGCAGGTGCTGACCGACATGGAGCGGGACTACTGGATGAACGCCGAGGAAGCCGTGACGTACGGCATCGTCGGGAAGATCATCCAGCGGCACGACCAGCTCGCCTGACTTCCCTGCGGGAGACATCCTCCCGCAGGCCGCAGCCCCGCAGCACACCGGCGGCCCTTCGGGCTGCCGGTCCCGGCCCTCGCCAAGCGCGCGCCGGGCACGCCGGGAACTCCCGCATCCCCATGCGGGTCATCCCAGTGGCAATCTCGCCGGCTCCACGTTCCACCGCATGGCGGTCGAGCCGGTGAACTCCGCAGCCGCCGACCTCCGGGACCGGCTGATCGCAAACTGTTCGATCCTTGCAGCGAGGCGCCATGGAGTCCCTACGCACGCTGTACACGACGCTGGTCACGGCGCCGATCAACGCCATGGCCACCACGCTGGACTTCAGCACGCGGTTCGCACTGCTGCTCGTCGCGGGCATCGTGGTGGCCGAAGCCGCCCGCCGCGTGCTGCGTCTGCCGCGGGTCACCGGTTACCTTCTCTGCGGCGCGCTGATCGGCCCGTCGTGGCTCGGGTTCGTGACACCCGAGGACATCGCGCCGCTGCATGTGGTCGGGGAGATGGCGCTCGGCCTCGTCGTCTTCGAGCTCGGGAGCCGCGTCGACCTCGCATGGCTGCGACGCAATCCATGGCTCCTGGCAACCAGCCTGCTCGAAGCGACGATCACCTTCATCGCTGTCGGTGCCCTGCTGCTGGCCATCGGGGCCGACACCGCTGTCGCCGGAGTCGTCGCCGCAATCTGCGTTGCCAGTTCTCCGGCGGTGCTGCTCCGCATCGCCCACGAACTGCGGGCCCGCGGCCAGGCGACCGAACGGGCGATGCTCCTGTGCGCCCTCAACGCGATCTACAGCATCGTGCTGCTCGAGACCCTCGTGGCCGTGCTGCATCTCGGCGTCAGCGACACGATGCCGACGCTGCTGCAGCCGGTCAGGCTGCTCTGCGGATCGCTGCTGCTGGGCGTCGTCACCGCGCTGGTGCTCGACCGGATCTTCCGCGCCTTCGCCGGGCCCGGTGCGGACGCGTTCCTGCTCGCCCTCTCGGTGATACTGCTCTGCGGGACGGTCGCGATGCAGACCGGGCTGTCGACGCCGCTCGCCCTGCTGCTGGGCGGCCTGCTGCTGCGGCACCGTTCCACGCGGCTGGTGCTCTTTCCGCCGCACTTCGGTACCGCAGGCGGCGTGCTGGTCGTGTTGCTCTTTGTGCTGACCGGCATCCGGATCGACATCGCGGCGCTCCTCGCGGGCAGTGGTGCCGCGCTCGGCGTCGTGGCACTGCGGAGTGCCGCGAAGATCTCGGTCGCCGCGGCCCTGGCCCGCCCGAGCGGACTCACGACGCGTAAGGGTGTGCTGGTGGGTGTCGCGCTCACGCCGATGTCGGCGCTCACCCTGCTGCTCGTGAACCACGCACCGCTCGCACAGCTGGACGTGGCCGCCGCGGTGACGAGCATCGTGGTGGGTGCACTCTTCATCGTTGAGATCGCAGGCCCGGTGGCTTGCGCGCTCGCGCTGCGCTTCGCGGGCGAGACCACCAACGACCGCGTCTCGGGGACGGAACATGCTCGAACCCTTTAGCGAATCGGAGGCGCTCTCGCTCGGCGTCGAACTGGAGCTGCAGCTGCTCTCGCGCGTCGACTACGACCTGGCGCCCGTCGCCGCCGACCTCATGGCCGCGGTCGCGCGCCGCAAGCATCCGGGAGACATCAAGCCCGAGCTGACCCAGAGCATGATCGAGATCAGCACCTCGATCCACCGCAGCCACGACACGCTGCTCGCCGAGCTGCGCGAGATCCGCGACGTGCTCTGCGAGACCGCCGACACGCTGAACGTCGCAGTCGCGGGCGGCGGCACGCATCCGTTCCAGCACTGGGCCGAGCGCCGCATCTACGACACGCCGCGCTTCCATCACATCTCCAGCCTGTATGGCTATCTCGCCAAGCAGTTCACCATCTTCGGGCAGCACATCCACATCGGCTGTCCGTCGCCCGACGAGGCGCTCTTCCTGCTGCACTGCCTCTCGCGCTACGTGCCGCAGTTCATCGCCCTCTCCGCCTCTTCGCCCTACGTCCAGGGGACGGACACCGGCTTCGCTTCGGCGCGCCTCAACTCCGTGTTCGCGTTTCCGCTGAGCGGGCGGGCGCCGTTCGTGGAGTCGTGGCGGGAGTTCGGCGCCTACTTCGACAAGATGACGGCGACCGGCGTCGTCGAGGGCATGAAGGACTTCTACTGGGATATCCGCCCCAAACCCGAGTTCGGGACCATCGAGGTGCGCGTGTGCGACACGCCGCTCACCGTCGAGACGGCGGCGGACATCGCCGGCTACATCCAGGCGCTCTCGCGCATGCTGATGATCGAGCGTACGTACGTGCCTGCCGAGGACGACTACCTCGTCTACACCTTCAACCGATTCCAGGCGTGCCGGTTCGGGCTCGACGGCACGTTCGTCGACCCCAAGACCCACGAACACCGAACGCTGCGGGAGGACATCCTCGTCACGCTGGCGACGGTCGACCGGCACGCCATCGAGACGGGCGCGGAATCCGCCTGCGCGCGCCTCGCGTCGCGGGTCCGCGACGGCGTCTCCGACGCGCAGTGGTGCCGCGACCAGTACGCGGAACTGGGCTCCACCAACGAACTCGCGAGGGCGCAATCCAGACTGTGGATGCGCCGCTGACGAGCCCACCGCGGGAGAGGCCGCTGCGCATCGGTCTCTCGGCGCGGCTGATGCACCGGGTCCCGGCGGAGCTGGGGTTCCGCAACAAGTCGTTGCAGTACATCGAACAGTCGGTGGCCCATTGGGTGATTGCGAACGGCGCGCTCGCGTACATGATCCCCACGATCGGCGCCGATGCGCAGGCGAGCCGCCAGAGCATCCGCATGCGCGACTACGTGCAGGAACTCGACGGACTCGTGCTGCAAGGTGGCGCCGACGTCTCGCCGCTCAGCTACGGCTCGCAACCGCTCCAGCCGGGCTGGGCAGGCGATCGCGTGCGCGACCTCTACGAGATCGAGCTGCTGTGGGAGTTCATCATCCAGGGCAAGCCCGTGCTGGGCATCTGCCGCGGCGCGCAGCTTCTCAACGTCGCGTTCGGCGGCACGCTCTACCAGGATCTCCCCACCGAGATGGGCACCGGCGAACGCCATCGCGAGGAAGCGCTGTACGACGAGGTGGTGCATCCGGTGGGGCTCATCGAGGGTGGCTGGCTGCGCGATCTCTACGGCGGTACGGAGATCGCGACAGTGAACAGCATCCATCACCAGGCCGTGCACAAGCTCGGCAAGGACATGGTCGTGGAGGCCGTATCGCCGGCCGACGGCGTGATCGAGGCGATCCGATGGCGGGGCAGCGGCTTCGCGATCGGAGTGCAGTGGCATCCGGAGTTCCAGGATCCCCAGCACGCGGCCCTGCTGCCGCGCGAACCACTCATGCGGGCCTTTCTCGACGAGGCTGCACGACGGCGTGCGGGCCGCCTCTGACCGTGCGTCGATGGAACCCCGTACAGTGCTCCGATACGCTCGTGCCGGGCATGGCAGCGCCGCTTGCTCCCATACCACCAGAGGCGTGATGACAGAGGACACCAGGCAAACAACTGCACGCACCGCGTGGATCCGCATCGCGCGGTCGTGGTGGCTCGCGCCCTGCGCGCTGCTGCTCGCGGGCGCAGGCGATGTGCCGACGCCGTCCGAATCGCAGATCGACCGCGGACGTCTCGCCTTCGAGCAGCTCTGGTCCGTGGCGCCGTCGGCGTTCGGGCGCTGGGGCCGCGGACCGCTCTCGAACGGTGGCGCGTGCACCGATTGCCACGGCAATCACGATCGGGGCGAACTGCCCGCGGACGGCGGGCCGGTGCACACGGCCGTGCTGCAACTGTCCGTTCCCGGTGTCGACGCCGAAGGCCGGCCGCGGCCGCATCCGGCCTACGGTCGCCAGCTCCAGCACGAAGGCATCCTCGGCCGCGTGCCACCGGAGGGCGAGGTGCGCGTCGAGTGGGTGGCGCGCGAGCACCGCCATCCCGACGGGACCACGACGACACTGCGATCGCCGCGCGTGGTGCTCGATCGTCTGGCCCACGGCCCCATCGAGGATGACGTGATGCAGTCCCTCCGTATTGCACCGGCACTGCATGGCATCGGCCTGCTCGAGGCGATCCCGGAGGCGCTGATCGTCGCGCGGGCGGCGGATGGCCATGGCCGCGTCAACCGGGTGCCCGACGGCGCGGGTGGATGGACGGTCGGACGCTTCGGCCACAAGGCCGGGCAGGCGGACCTGCGCGGGCAGGTGCTCGTGGCCATGCACGAGGATCTCGGCGTGACGTCGACACGTTTCCCGGCCCCCAACTGCTCGGCAGTGCAGGCTGCCTGCCTGGCCGAACCCGCACCCGCGATGCCGGAGGCGGGCGACAACATGATCGACGATCTCGTCGCCTATCTGCGGCAGATCTCTCCGTCTGCAAGCAGTGGCCGCGAGGACCGCGGCGCCCGGCTCTTCGAGGTGGTGGGGTGCGCGTCGTGCCACGTCCCGTCGTGGACCTGGAAAGGTACGGATGGGGCGACACGCGCGATCTCGCCCTACACCGATCTTCTCCTCCACGACCTGGGGGCCGGCCTCGCCGACGGCCGTCCCGAACTGGCAGCCGGACCCTCCGAATGGCGTACGGCACCGCTCTGGGGAGTCGGCCGCGCGACGCATCTTCTGCACGATGGCCGCGCGCGATCCCCCGAGGAAGCGATCCTCTGGCACGATGGCGCCGCCGCCCGTGCCCGTGCGCAGTTCGAGTCCCTCGATCGCGCCGATCGTGCCGCCCTGCTCCGCTTCCTTGCCTCGCTTCGATGACATCCGCCCTGATCCGTTCCGGCCTCGGCGCCGCCTTCCTTGCCTTGCTCTGCTGCCTCGCCGGCCTGCCGTCGGCCGTCGCGCAGACCCAGACCCGGAACTTCGCGGCGTCCGAGAGCGTGGACTGGTACTACGCGACGACCTTCGGCACCGGCGTCTACAAGATCGGCGACCGGACGGTGACGATGCTGCGCCTGCCCTTCGAGCGCGAGTGGCGGGAGGCCGAGGACGACACCTGGGGCATACGCCTCAAGCTGCCCGTGACCCTCGGCTTCCAGACGCTCTCGAATGCGTTCGAGGATGTCCTGAATCGCAACGTCGCCACCGTCTCGGTGATGCCGGGCATCGAACTCGAGAAGGAGCTGCGCCCCAACTGGTGGGTGAAGCCGACGGCATCGTATGGCGCTGCGCAGGATCTCCTGAGCGGCGCGCGGTCGACGCTCTACGAAGTCGGCGTGCGCAGCCTCTGGTCCCGCGCCTTCTACCGTGTGGACTTCTCGCTGGGCAACGCACTCCTCTACGCCGGCAACGTCGCACAGGACGGCCTCACGCAGCACCTCGGCGTGTTCTCGACCGGCTTCAACTTCCTCCTGCCGGCGGGCGGCGTGTTCCTCGACCGGGCCGCCAACGTCGGCGTGCACTTCGTCCACTACGCGTTCTTCAACCGCATCGACTTCCTGGTCGACGAGACCTCGCGCCGCTCCGTCTCGCAGCAGTACGAGTTCGCGATGACGGTGGGCACCTACCGCCCGATCCAGCTGATGGGCTTCGAACTGCAACGCATCGGCGTCGGCGTACGACTCGGCGAGGGGCTGACGGCCATCCGGCTGGTCACCGGTTTCCTCTACTGAGCCGCGGCTGCGACACTGTCGGCCTGCCACACCACGACAATCACGAGAGAAGATCCGCCATGAAGATCACCGCCATCGAGACCATCGTCCTGCGCATTCCCTACACGACCGGCGGCTCCACCCAGGCCGAAGCCTGGGGCGGCCGCGCGTGGGCCACGGCCGACGTGCTGCTCGTCAAGGTCTCCACCGACGCAGGCATCACGGGCTGGGGTGAGGCCTTCGGCTACAACGCCATCCCCGCGACGAAGGCGATGCTCGACGAGGCGATCGCGCCGGTCGTCATCGGCCGCGACGCCCTCGCACCCGAGGCGCTGCAGAACGAACTGCAACAGAAGCTCCACATCTTCGGTCGCGGCGGTCCCGTGATCTACGCGCTGTCGGGCCTCGACATCGCGCTGTGGGACATCGTCGGCAAGGCCGCAGGCCAGCCGCTGCATCGGCTGCTGGGCGGCACGACCCGCGAGCGGATGACGTGCTACGCGAGCCTCATCCGCTACGGCGAACCGGACGTGGTGGCGGCCAACGTGAGGCGTGCGGTGTCCGATGGCTTCACCGCGATCAAGCTGCACGAGATCACGCTCCCCGCCATCCGCGCTGCACGCGATGCCGCCCCGGACGCCCGCCTGATGCTCGACGTGAACTGCCCGTGGTCGCTGCAGGAGGCACTCGCCATCGCGCCCGCGCTGCGCGAGGTGAACCCCTTCTGGCTGGAAGAACCCGTGTGGCCACCCGAGGACTTCACCGCGCTCGCCACCGTCCGTGCGCGGGGCGGCATGCCCATCGCCGCAGGCGAGAACGCCGCGACACTCGCGCAGTACCACCAGATGTACGCGGCCGGCGCCGTCGACATTTCGCAACCGAGCCCCGCGAAGATGGGCGGCGTATCGGAACTGCGGAAGGTCTTCACACTCGCCGCCGCCCACAACGTGACCGTGGTGCCGCACACGTTCTACGACGGCCCGGCCTTCCTCGCGGGGTTGCACGTGTCCGCGGTGCATCAGCGGGATCCGTTCGTCGAATGGCGCTATTTCGACCTGGAGGCGCCACTGTACGGCGAGGCGGGCCGCCCCGTGAACGGCAGCGTAGCGATCCCGCAGAGCCCGGGGTTGGGCATGGATCCCGATCCGGCGGTGATCGCGAAGTATCGGGCAGGGTAGGCGCTCGGAAGCGCGACGGGGCCGTGGTTTTGTAGGAGCGGGCCATGCCCGCGAAAGCGACGTTTCCGGTTGAAGCGCTTCCACTTCATCGACCGCTTTCGGGGCCATGGGCCCCTCCTACAAAGGCATGGCCCGCTCCTAGAAGGTCACGCGCTCACCCCTCCCCCGCCAACCGCTCCCGCAACGCCGTCTTCAGAACCTTGCCGTAGTTGTTCTTCGGCAACGCCTCCACGAACCGGTATCGCTTCGGTCGCTTGAAGCGCGCGATGTGTTCGAGGCACAGGCGGTCTAGGTCCTCGTGGGTCACCGGCGTACCACCGCGTACCACCACGAAGGCCACCACCTCCTCGCCCCAATCGGCGTGCGGCGCGCCGACCACCGACACTTCGGCGACCGCCGCGTGTCGCAGCAGCACCTCCTCGACCTCGCGCGGATAGATGTTCGAACCGCCGCTGATGATCATGTCCTTGCTGCGGTCCTTCAGCGTGAGGAACCCGTCCTCGTCGAAGGCGCCCATGTCGCCCGTGTGCAGCCAGCCGCCGCGCAGCGCCACTGCGGTCGCGTCCGGGTTCTGCCAGTAGCCGCGCATCACGGTGTCGCCCCGCACGAGAATCTCGCCCGTCTCGCCGGCGGGCAGCGTGCGGTCGTCCGCATCGGCGACGCGGACCTCGACGTTCGTGAACGGGAGGCCCACGGACGCCAGCCGTTCGACGTAGCGCGGATGTGCCCGATCCGTATGCCGCGCCCGCGACAACGCCGTGATCGTCATCGGGCTCTCGCCCTGCCCGTAGATCTGAACGAGACGCGGGCCGAGGACGTCGAGCGCCTTCAGACTGTCGGCCACGTACATGGGGCCGCCACCGTAGACGATGGTCTTGAGCCCGCGCACATCGGCGCCGGTTGCCGACGGATGTTCGACGAGCCGCTTCACCATCGTCGGGGCCGCGAAGCACGTGATGCCGCGATGGACGCGCATCAGGTCGAACATCTCGGGCGGATCGAAGCCGCCGCTCGCGGGGATCACCTGCCGCGCCATCGCGGCGACGTGCGGAAGGATGTACATCCCGGAGCCGTGCGACATGGGCGCCGCGTGGAGCACGCAGTCGTCCGGCGCGATCGCATCCACGTCGGCGAAGTACGCGAGCGTCGCTGCCATCAGGTTGCGGTGGGTGAGCATCGCGCCCTTCGGACGGCCGGTGGTGCCGCTCGTGTAGAAGAGCCACGCGACGTCGTCGGGGGTGACCTCGTCGACGTCGACCGCGTCACCTTGTGCGAGCGCTTCGTACTCCGCCGACGTCACGTCGACGATCGCGACACCCGGCAACGCCACCGACGCGATGCTCTCCGCCAGATCGGGTGTCACGAACACGACGCGCACGCCGGCGTCACCCAGGATGAACTCGAACTCGCGCGGATGGAGCTTCGCGTTCATCGGCACTGCGGTGAGCCCGGCGTGCCAGGCCGCGAACATCAGCTCCACGTACGCGGGCCCGTTGCGCATGGCGAAGGCGATGCGATCGCCGTGCGCGAGGCCGAAGCGCGTGCGGATGCGACCAGCGAGCGTTGCCGTGCGACGGGCGAGTCCGCGATAGTCGAGGCGTGTCTCGACGCCCACGGCGACCGCGGGCCGGTCTGGCGCCGCGCGCCCGGCGCGACACAGGAGATGGGCGAGATTCATGCAGCGGGATCCTCCGGCGGACAGGTCGCGCGAGTATAGGAGACCCGTGCCGGACACCGCGCGCGCAACACCGTGTTTGCCGCAAGCGGGGGTGCGCGCTAAGGTACGCCACGCGCCGACGCTCGTCGGCGTGGCAGGTCACTCCACGGGGAATCGCATGAAGTTCGTCGGACAGCTCCTGGGCGCCCATCTCGCCCGTCATCCGGCCATGGGTCTGGCCGATGTCTACAAGCTCCTGCACCAGGCTGCGCTCGGGTCCGCCCATGCCGTCGACGGTGACGCCGCCCTTGCAAGACTCGAAGCGGAGATCGCCTCGATGGGTGCCGGCCCCGACGAGCCGCTCGTCGACGTCATCTCGCCCGACGGCCGCCTTGCGCGCATCCACCTTCGGACCTACGTCGCGCGCGGACTCGACGTTCCCGCCCTCGCCACCGCCTTCGCCGGCACGGCGACGGCGTACACGGGCTCGCCGGAGAAGCTCGCGAAGTTCTGCGGCTGCCTCGGCGATTTCGCCGACACCGGCGGCATCCCCTTCGCGCGCGCCGAGGTGGAGGACTACATGAAGGCCATGCAGACCTCGGGCTGGGCCGCCGTCCACCACTCCGACGCGTACAAGGCGGCCTACGCGCCCGCGTACCGCGTCATCGATCTGCAGCTGATGCCCGGCCTCCTGGAGTGAGCCTGCCCAGCACCACGACCCCGCCGTCGATGCGGGGCATGGAGGAGATTTCCAAGATGTCGCACGCGTCCCGCCTCACCATCACCGACGTGCAGGTGTTCCCCACATCGTTCCCCGTTGCACCCGAAGACAGTGTGACGCTCGGCGTCGGCCGCACCGTCAAGCGAGACGCGGTGATCGTGAAAGTCTCCACCGACGCCGGGATCACGGGCTGGGGCGAGACGCATCACGGCCGCGCGCCCGGCGCGGTGGCGAAGATCGTCGACTCGATCCTGAAGCCGATAGCACTCGGCGGCGACGCGCACGACGTCGTCGGGCTGTGGAAGAAGATGTACGACCGCCAGCTCATCAGCCACGGTCTCGGCGCTGCGACGTGCATCGGCTGGTCCGGCCTCGACATGGCGCTGTGGGACATCCGCGCGAAGGCTGCCGGCGTCCCGCTGTATCGCCTGCTGGGAGGTGCCAGCCGCGCCATCCCCGCGTACGCCGGCGGGATCTCGCTCGGGTACCAGGATCCCGGATCGCTCGTGGACGAAGCGCGCATGCATCTCGCGGCGGGCTATCGCGCCGTGAAACTGCGCGCCGGCGACACCGTGAAGAACGACGTCGCGCGGATCACCGCGGTGCGGCGTGCGTTCGGGGACGACCTGGTGATCCTGACCGATGCGAACACCGGCTACGACGTCGCGAAGGCGCGCGCCGCGCTGCCGCACTTCGATGCGTTGAACGTGGGTTGGCTGGAGGAACCCTTCGCGCCGCACGACCACCACAGCTACAAGCTCGCTGCGGGGCTTGGCCGCACGCCGCTCGCCGCGGGCGAGAACCACTACACGCGCTTCGAGTTCCAGCACGTGCTCGAGACGGGCGCCGTGACGATCCTCCAGCCCGACCTCTCGAAGACGGGCGGCATCACCGAGGCGCTGCGCATCGCGCACCTCGCCTCGACGTGGAAGCTGCCGATCCATCCGCACACGTCGATGACCGGCCTCAACATGGCCGCGACGATCCACTTCCTTTGCGCGATCGACAACGGTGGCTACTTCGAGGCGGACGTGTCACGGAAGAACAGGTTCCGCGACCAGATGGTGAGTTCGCCCTACGAAGTGGATGCCGAGGGCTGCGTGCGGCCGCGCGAGGCCCCGGGCATCGGGGTGGAAATGGACGAAGCCTTTCTCGCGGCGCACCCGCTCATCGACGGCCCGTCGTACGTCTGACGGGCGTGTCGTCGCGACTGCCGTGCGTCAGACCGCCGGCGCCCGCCGTGGCTTCGCCAGCCCCTCGTACGCGTAGGCGAACCGCAGCAGCGCGCCTTCGCTGAACGGCTTGCCGACCACTTCCACTCCGACGGGCAGGCCGTCTGGCGTGAAACCGGCAGGCATGCTGAGCGCCGGCAGGTGCGACTGCGACGCGATGACCGTATTGGTCGGGAAGGTGAGGCACGACCACTTGTCGGATTCCAGATTCGCGTAGGTCGGCGGCAGCACCTTCACGTCCGGATACATCATGAAGTCGATCCCGTTCCGCGCGAAGAGGTCGAGGATGAGGCGCTGGAACTCGAACTGCGCGAGGCGCTGCTTGTAGTAGCCCTCGGACGCGTGCGGATCCGACGGACCGTCCTGCAGGTTGTGGAAGAGATCGTTCAGCGGGTGGAACCAGCGCTTCTCGTAGATCTCCTCGAAGGTCCGCTTCGGCCCCTGTGTCCGGCTCGCCATGAAGCGGTTCAGGTCGTACTTCGACTGCTGGACGTAGATGGAGGTGAGTCCGATCCAGTCCTGTACGTCGGGGATGCTCACCTCGACGAGTTCCGCGCCCTGCGATTCGAACCATGCGAGACGGTCCCGCACCACGGCGTTCACGGGCCGCGAGTCGTCGTCGTCCGGACCGAAGCCCTCCTTCAGCACGCCGATGCGAACGCCCGCGATGCCGCCGTGCTCCAGCCTGCTCTCGTACTGACCGGCGTCGTGGGTGAGCGTCGCGGCGCTGGTGAAGGGGTCCTTCGGGTCGTAGCCGACCAGCACGTCCATGAGCTTCGCGACGTCGCGGACCGTCCGCGCCATCGGGCCCGGGGTGTCCTGGAAGTGCAGCAGCGGCGAGAAGCCGGCGCGACTGATGAGGCCTGTCGTGACGCGCAGGCCGAACAGGTTGTTGAACGACGCCGGGATGCGGATGGACCCGCCGGTGTCCTCGCCGATCCCGATGAGCCCGAGGTTGGCGGCGATGCCGGCACCCGTGCCCGCGCTGGAGCCACCAGCGTCGCGGTCGAGGCCGTACGGGTTGCGCGTGCGGTCGGTCACCGAGGAGAACGAGAACCAGCCCGCCGCGAAATCGCACATGCTCGACTTGGCGAGGATGATGGCACCGGCCTCAAGCAGTTGTGTGACGAGCGTCGCATCGGTGGTCGGCTGGTAGTTCTCGAAGCCCTTGCTGCCGAACGTGGTGGGGACGAAGCTCGTCTCGCCCTGATCTTTCACGAGCACCGGCACGCCGTGCAGCGGCCCCTTGAAGGTGCCCGTCGCCGCGAAGTGCCTGTCCAGTGCCTCGGCCTGCTGCAGTGCCTGCGGATTCACGTTCACGATGGCCTGGAGCTTCGGGCCCTGGCGATCGATGGCCTCGATGCGATCCAGATACCACTTCACCAGGGTGGCACTCGTCAACTCGCCGCGATGGATCGCGTCCTGGATACCCGTGACCGTCGCCTCCATGTACCCCTGCTGCATATCAGCCATCGTATTTCCCGCCTGTCGTTGTGATCGGATCCGAGGCGTGCCGCGACATCGCGGCGCGCCCGCGGCGGACCCAGTGCGCAACTGACATGCCAGAGCGCGGAACAACGAACGACAGAGGCAGGAGGGACGGCGGCGCGGGGGATCACGCACCGCGACTGCGCACGACGCACCGCGAGTCGCACCGCGCGGGGGCGGCGGACCGGGACCTCGCGCATCTTCGGTGCAGCGCCCGCCTTCGACGCGGGGCCGACCGCCTGGCTCAGGTGCCGGTGCGGAATCCGGAGACGGCCACGTGGAGCTGGGACGCGTCGCCGTGGAGCTGCGCCGCCAGCGCGTAGAGCTGTTCGCTCCGGGCGCTGCTCTTGTCCGATACCTCGGCCAGCGATTCCGTGTTGGAGGAGATACCGACCACAGCCTGGGCCTGACCGCGCATGCGGTCGTCGATCTCGTCCATCAGGGCGCGCATCGATCGGGCGACGGCGCTCGTGTCGGACGCCTTGCGGGCGTAGTCGCCGAGACGGTTCGCGTTCTCGCGCGCTTCACCGTCGACACTGCGCAGGAGGGCCAGCGTGCGGTCCACCTTGGCGTTCACTTCCCGGGCGATGCGTTCGATCTCGGTGGTGGACGTCTGGGAACGCTCCGCGAGCTTGCGGACCTCGTCCGCCACCACGGCGAAGCCGCGGCCCTGCTCGCCGGCGCGCGCCGCCTCGATGGCGGCGTTGAGGGCCAGCAGGTTCGTCTGGTCGGAGATCTCGCCGATCTGCGCACTGATCCGCGAGATCTCCTGCACGGATTCCGCGAGTTCGTCGGTGAAGCGCATGGTCTCCTGGACGCGGTTCTGGAACTGCTCGAGCTGGCCCGACATGACATCGAGACCGGAGGCTGTCGCATCGATGGCCTCCGCGGTGCGATCCGTCTGCGACTTGGCTTCGCCGACCGAGTCGACGCAGCTCGCCGTGCATTCGAAGATGCGCTGGCTGTGCTGCCGCGCCTCGTCGACCACGCGCGCCATCGCGTCGCCGATGTCCTTGATCTGGGCGGCCATCTGATCGATCTCGCCGGATCGCCCCTCCACGGCGGCCGACGATTCGCCGATCCGGTGCACCGTCCCGTTGAGGGCGTCGAAGGTTTTGCCGAGATCCCCCAGCGCGGAGCAGATCTCGTCGGACCCGGATCCGTGCTCCACGCAGACCGAGAGGTCCCCGGCTTCGAGGGACCGGATCGCGGCGCGCAGCGCGAGCACGCGCTTCACGTAGCGCCGCGCCAGCAGGTACGAGAGGGACCCCGAGAAGAGCAGAGCCGCCGCGGCGACGATCGCCATCACCAGGATCATGCGGGCGGTCGTGGCGCGGGCGTCGTCCGCGAGCTGCTGGAGCACCTGGAACTGCGCATCGAGAATGCCGCTGGAGAGTTCGTCCACCTGCTTCAGGGCATCGTCGACGACCTTGGCCTTGGCCATGGCGTCGGCGTCGAGGTTGTCCTTCGCCGCCCGGATGATCTCCATCCGGGGGCTCTTCAGGGCTTCGTTCAACTGGAGCAGCTTCTCGGTCCGCGGGTCCGCCGGCAGTGCCTTGGCGAGGTTCTGCAGGCTTTCGTCGAGGGACGAGGCATGGCGGATCGAGGCGATGGCGTCCTGGCGGATCTCCGCGGGATCCGCTGCGGCGATGACGCGATAGAGCTGCGCGTTCATTCCCAGGGTTGCCTGCCGCGCATCGCTGGCGGTGCCCAGCGTACGTGTGACGTGGTCCACCTGCGCTGTGGTGTTCGTGCTGAAGCGGTGCAGTGTCATGCCGCCGATGGTACCGACGGCCACGATGCCGACACCGGACAGCACCACAAGACCCATCAGTTGCGCCTTGACGCCGAGTCTGTGTCTCATTGAATGCTCGTCGAGATTGCGATCATGGTGAGCGGCAGCGGCGGCCAGCGCGATGTCGTCGGCACGTGCTGCCAGCCGCGATCGATCGCCGGTGAGGGCTTGAACCCATGGCTCACGTTTCGATTGGACTTGACGGCGGGATTGCCAGAACCTTGAGCGCTCGGCAGCGCGACGCGCGGAGTGCGACACTTGGCATGCAGCGGCCCCATGGCAACCCTCCGCATCGCCAGCAAGCCGCCGGCAGACATCCACACGGCACAGGATCTTCCATGCGACACCCCACGCGACGCCGGTTGCTGGCCGCAGGCCTTGCGGCGCCCCTGATGCTGGGCCGCGCCACGGCGGCGACCGCTTTCCCGTCGCGCCCCATGCGCATCGTCGTGCCCTTCACGCCCGGTGCCTCCACCGACCAGATCGCCCGCCTGCTCGCCCAGCGGCTCGGCGAGACCTGGAAGCGCACGGTGCTCGTGGAGAACCGCCCCGGCGGCGCCACGCAGATCGGCACCGACCTCGTGGCCAAGGCGCCACCGGACGGTCACACCATGCTGATGGCGGGCTTCGCCTTCGGGGTGAATCCGAGCCTCGTCCCGAAGCCGCCGTACGACGCGCTGCGGGACTTCGCCCCGGTGGTCCTGTGCGCCGCGACGCCCAACCTGCTCGTGGTCGGCGCGGACCAACCGATGCGTACGGTGGCGGACCTCCTCGCCGCATCGCGATCTTCGCCCGATGGGCTCGCCGTCGCTTCGGCGGGGTTGGCAACGTCGAATCACCTCTGCATCGAACTCCTGAAGGCGAAGACGGGCGCGAACCTGCTGCACGTCCCGTACAAGGGCAGCGTCCCGGCCGTGCTCGACGTGATCGCCGGGCGGGTGCCCGCCATCTTCGACAACGTGCCGAACGTCCTCCCGCACGTGAAGGCCGGCAAGCTCCGGGCGCTGGCCGTCACGACGCCCCGCCGGTTCGCCCTTCTGCCGCAGATGCCGACCATGATCGAGTCCGGCGTCCCGGACTTCGAGGTGACGTCCTGGTTCGGCCTCGCTGCGCCGGCACGGGTGCCGAGGGAGGTGGTGGACATCGTGAACGCCGAAGTGAACCGCATCCTTCTGCAGCCGGACTTCCGCGACCTGTTCCTCGCGCAGGGCGTGGAGCCGGTGGGCGGTTCACCTGAGCAGTTCGGCAATCAAATCCGCGCGCAGATCGCGCGATGGGCGCCGGTGGTGAAAGCGGCGGGATTGGGAGGGTAGATGCGTTCGATCCAACGAAGAGCAGCGCTTTCGATCTGCATCGCGCTCACCCTCACCGCAAACGCCGATGCCCAGACCGTCTACAAATCCATCGGCCCCGACGGGAAGGTCGTGTACAGCGACAGCCCCCCGGTCGACAGCAAGAACGCCCGGAAGCTGAAGTTCGACAAGCTGCCGGCGAGTCCGCTGCCCGCCCCTGCACGGGCGTCGGTCGAACAGCAGAAGCGATCGACGTCGACGGGGGTGCCGGTGACGACGGCCGTGGTGCTGTACTCGGCAGCGTGGTGCGGCTACTGCAAGGCCGCGAAAGCCTGGCTCGGATCGCGCGGCATCGCCTATCGCGAGATCGACATCGACACCGATTCGGGGCGGGCCTACTTCGCGCAGGCCGGTGGCGGCGACGGCATTCCGCTGCTCGTCGCGGGTGGTCAGCGGGTGCAGGGGTTCTCCCCGGCGGCCTACGACGCGCTGTTCACGACGCGCCGGTGAGCGGGCCACGATCGATGGTCACCGCAGCGCTCGATGGACGGAGAACCATATGCCGAGTCAGAACGGACGGCTCTCGCAGCCCACGACACCGGTGGCCTTCGCAATGCCTGCGGGTGCGTGCGACTGCCGCACGCCAGTCGGTCTCAGCGACCCGGCGCGGTTGACACGTTCAGATCCACACCATCCCGGCGATGATCTCGGCCGTCCGCGATCTCGTGGCAGGCTCGCTGGTCCCCGTCGTGTTCGATCACTTCGGCGGCGTGGTCGCGGCACATGCAAAGGGCTGCGACGAATGCGCGTCGCGCACATGAGATGGGTTCTGCGTCGCTTTCCACGTACGGACACCTGCCGTACATTGCACGCAGGGAGACGACCATGGCCAATCAAGACACCCCCGACACCACCCGTGACGCCCGGCTCGAAGCCCGCGTATCCGCGGCTCAGAAGAACCTGCTCCAGAAGGCGGCGGCACTTACCGGCCGCACGCTGAGCGAGTTCGTCGTCGCCAGCGCGCAGGATGCAGCGCGCCGGGTGCTTGCCGAACACGAGGCGATCCGCCTGTCGCGCGAAGAGCAACTGGCCTTCGTGCAAGCTCTGCTCAACCCGCCGGCGCCGAACGCGCGCCTCAAGCGCGCAGCCAAGGCCTACCGCCAACGCACCGGCGCATAGCCGGTGGCATTGACCAACATCACGGTCGAGCCCCTGGATCGACGGCACGACCGAACGGTCTTCCATTGCGGCGAGGAAGCGCTCGACCGCTATCTCAAGCAACAGGCTCGGCAAGACGCCGACAAGCGCGTGGCCGCCCCATTCGTCGCTGTGAGTCCGCCGAGCGCACGTGTGCTCGGCTACTACACGCTGTCGGCCTCGGTGCTGACCCTCGCCGACCTGCCGGACGACCTGGCCGTGGATCAATCCACCAAGGGTCAGGGCCTAGGCGAGCATCTGCTTCTGGATGCCCTGTGCCGCAGCTTGACCCATGCCGACCAGATCGCCGCGATGGCGGTGGTCGTCGATGCGAAGGACGAAGCCGCCGCAGGCTTCTATCGGCACTACGGCTTTCTCACCCTGCAGACGCAGCCCAGCCGGTTGTTCGTGCCCATGGGCACGGTCGCTCGATTGCTCGGCAGGTGATGCGCATATGGCGCGCACCCAGTGACTGGCCGCACGGCCGCACACCACCCGGACGCAAGCCGACCGGCGTGACCCCGCTCCTGCAGATCGACGACGGGCGCCTCCTCAACCAGCTCTCGGTGTGGGCACCCGATGCGGTGGTCCGCCGGAAGATCCTGGTCGACAATCCGACGCCGTTGTACGGGTTCTGATCTGGCGGCCGGCTCACCCCTCGAACAGCGGACGCGAGCGGCGCATGAGGTCGAGGAACATCGCTCTCGCAGCTTCGTAATCGCCCACGCGGCAGGCGAACATGCCGTTGTCGAGCATCAGCGTGGCCATCCCGTGGACGAGCGACCACGCGTGCGCCGTGCACGGGCCGAGATCGGCGTGCGGCCGACCGGCGGCCTCCAGGACCTCCCGCATGCACGTCTCGAAATGGTGGAACACCGCGGCCGCTGCACGACTGAGGTCGGGATCGGCGTGGTCCAGTCGATCGCTGCGAAACATGAGCCGGAAGCGATGCGGATTGCCGAGGGCGTGATCGAGATAGGCAAGGCCATTGGCCACGAGGCGCTCGTAGGGGCGCTGCTCGGCCCGCGCCATGTAGTCGCTGGTCCTCGCTTCCAGCTGCTCGAAACTCTGGGCGGCGAAGGCCGTGAGCAGCCCCCGCGCATCGCCGAAGTGGTGGGCGGGCGCGCCATGCGACACGCCGGCCCGTCGCGCGCACTCCCGCAGGGTGAAACTCTCGAGGCCCGCCTCGTCGAGCAGGGCTTCCGTGGCGGCCAGCAGGGCCTCCCGCAAGGCACCGTGGTGATAAGGGGTCTCGGCCCCGGACGTCTCCCGCTTCGCCATGTCGGCGGCCCTCCCTTGGTGTCCGCCCGCCCGAAGCGATGACGGACGATGACTTGACAGTGTCTAGTTTAACTCGTACCGTCCGCCGAAGTTAACTAGACAATGTCTATTTGGAACTGCCGATGTTCGAGACACTGTTCTCCCTGGCGGGTACCGTCGCGATGGCGGGATGGGTCGCGCTGGCCGTGATCCCGCTCCATCGTCCGGTCGCGCGGCCCATCGCCATCGGCGTGGCCGTGGCGCTGTCCGGCCTGTACGTAGCGCTGATCGCTTCGTTCTGGACCTCCGGCACCGGCGACTTCGGCTCGCTGGCCGGGGTTTCGCGCCTCTTCACGCATCCGGGCCTGCTGCTGGCGGGCTGGGTGCACTACCTCGCGTTCGACCTGCTGGTCGGCGTCTGGGAGCGCGACGAGGCGCGCCGCATCGGCCTCCCCTGGTGGCAGCGCGTGCCCTGCCTGCTGGTCACCTTCCTGTTCGGCCCGATCGGCTGGCTCGCGTTCCTCGCGTGCCGGCACGTGCATCTGCGCACGCGAAACGACATCCCCTCTGCCGAAGCTCCGAGCCGATGAACACGATTGCCTCGACCCCTCGCGCGACGAGGCCGTCAGCCACGGTCTTCCCGGTGTGGCGAACCCTGCACGAGCGGCAGCCCAAGCTCGCGGCCTTCGGCCTCCTGTTCGTGCTGACCGCGATCCCCCTCGTGGCGGCCGGCCTGATCGATCCGCGCACCGTCAACGGCGTGAGCGTGTGGGTGAAACCGGTGAAGTTCCTGCTGTCGATCGCCTTGTACCTCTGGACGCTCGCGTGGTTCATCGGCTACCTGGGGCCGCAGTCGCGCCAGTCGCTGGCCGGACGCTACGTGGTCCACGGGACCGTGCTGTTCACGACGCTGGAACTGGCATGGATCATCGGAATGTCCGTGGCGGGCCAGCCTTCGCATTTCAACCGAGCCTCCTCGGTCGCCGACGTGCTCTACAGCCTCGCCGGCCTCGGCGCGGTGGGGCTGACGGTCAGCATGTTGATCCAGGGCGTCCAGCTGGCCCGCGACCGCACCGTGGCGCTGGCGCCCGCCTTCCGGTTGTCGCTGGTGCTGGGATCCCTCCTCGGCGGCGTCGGCACCCTCGCCTTCGCCGGGTTCATGGCTTCCGGGAAGGGGCACTGGATCGGGGGGATTGCGTCCGACGCCGCCGGCCTGCCGCTCATCGGCTGGTCGCGCACCGGGGGGGACCTGCGCGTGGCCCACTTCTGGGCCACCCACGCCCAGCAGCTCGTACCTCTGGCAGGTGCCGTTCTCGCGCGCGTTGCAGGACGGTGGGCGTTGCCCGCGACGGTGCTCACGGCCCTTGCCTACGCGGCGTTCACTGTCTTCACCTTCGCGCAGGCGCTGGGCGGGCAGCCATTCCTCGCCGGGTGAGCACCGGAGGGATCGCCGCACTTTCTCGCCGGTCTTTCTCGTAGACAGTACGCCGCACCCGTAAAATCGTGGTCTTCCGGTTCGCACCACCCTCAGGATCGCCCCCCTTTGAACAAGCCCACGCCCGCCGCTCCGGCGCCCGCCTCCAACTTCATCCGCAATGTGATCGATGCCGACCTCGCGCGCGACGCCTACGCGACCCGTACCTGGAGCGGCAAGCCCGGCCCCGCCGCGGTACAGGCCGGCGCGGCGAAGGACCCCGCCCGCATCCGCACGCGCTTCCCGCCGGAGCCGAACGGCTATCTCCACATCGGTCACGCGAAATCCATCTGCCTCAACTTCGGCCTCGCGCGCGACTACGCAGGCGCCTGCCACATGCGGTTCGACGACACGAACCCGACGAAGGAGGAGCAGGAGTACGTCGACTCCATCATGGCGTCGGTGCAGTGGCTGGGCTTCGGCTGGGGCGACCATCTCTTCTACGCCTCGGACTACTTCGAGACCCTGTACGCGTTCGCCGTCGCGTTCATCGAGCACGGCCTGGCCTACGTCGACTCGATCACCCCCGAGGAGATGCGGGCCCTGCGCGGCACGCTGACGGAGCCCGGCAAACCGAGTCCGTATCGCGATCGGAGCGTCGCGGAGAACCTCGATCTCTTCCAGCGCATGCGCGCGGGCGAGTTCCCCGACGGCGCGCACGTTCTGCGGCTCAACATCGACATGGCCTCGCCCAACATCAACATGCGCGATCCGGTGATCTACCGCATCCGCCATGCGCATCACCATCGCACCGGCGACGCGTGGTGCGTGTACCCGATGTACGACTACACGCACTGCATCTCGGACGCCCTGGAGAACATCACCCACTCGATCTGCACGCTGGAGTTCGAGGACCATCGCCCGCTGTACGACTGGGTGCTCGACAAGCTCGCGGCGTTCGGCCTGCTCGCGCGTCCGCTGCCCCATCAGTACGAGTTCGCGCGCCTCAATCTCACTTACACCGTGCTCTCGAAGCGGAAGCTGATCCAGCTCGTGGACGAGAAGCACGTGGCCGGCTGGGACGACCCGCGCCTGCCCACGCTCGCGGGGTTCCGCCGCCGCGGGTACACGCCGGAAGCGATCCGCCTCTTCGCCGAGCGCATCGGGGTGTCAAAGGAGAACTCGCTGATCGAGATGACGATCCTCGAGGACTGCCTCCGGAAGGATCTCGACGAACGCGCCGCGCGCGCCATCGCCGTGCTCGACCCCGTGAAGCTCGTGATCGACAACTGGCCCGCCGATCGCGTCGAGACCGCCGAAGCCCCCGTGCACCCGCACAAGCCGGAACTCGGCAAGCGCAGTTTCCCGATCGGCCGCGAACTCTGGATCGAGCGCGAGGACTTCGAGGAGACGCCTCCCAAGGGTTTCTTCCGCCTCACGCCCGGCGCCATGGTGCGACTGCGCTACGGCTACGTCATCCAGTGCCTCGGCTTCGACAAGGACGCCGACGGCCGCATCACCGCCGTGCACTGCGAGGTGATGCCGGACTCGAAGTCCGGCACGCCGGGCGCGGACAACTACAAGGTGAAGGGCAACATCCACTGGGTGTGTGCGAACAGCGCGCTCGACGCCGAGGTGCGGCTCTACGACCGCCTGTTCTCGGTGGCCACGCCCGGTAGCGGCGACACCGACTACCTCACGCAGATCAACCCGGACTCGGTCCGAACGATCCGCGCGAAGCTCGAACCCGGGCTGCGCGACGCCAAGCCCGAAGACCGCTTCCAGTTCGAGCGTCACGGCTACTTCGTGGCCGACGCGCGCGATTCGAAGCCGGGCGCCCCGGTCTTCAATCGCGCGGTGACGCTGCGGGACACGTTCGGGAAGGGTGGATAGTCTCCGGGCGGTCTCCGCAACTTGTCGCGTGCCTCGCCGGGGGCGCATGATCGGGCCTCGGGCGCCGTGGGCCCGCCAACAACGACAAGACTGTGGAGACCTGCATGCACCCGATTCGGCCAGTCCTTTCCGCGCGCATGCCATGGCGTTCCGCCCTCGCAGGCGTGGCGATCGCCCTCTCCACCGTCTCGGTCCAGGCCGCCGACACCGCGCCCTTCGGTTTCGACCAGCCCTTCGACAATGCGCAACCGTCGCTGGCACTGAATCAGCAGCTGGCGGCGATCGGCCCGGCCTTTCCCCGGCGCGAAAGCGCCGCCGCCGATTCGAAGGCGCTGGGCATCGTGCGTACGTACGCCAACTTCCGCGCCCCATTCGGCGAGCAGCTGGCAGACGGCAGGCTGCTGTCGATCGGAGACAACAGCGCCCTCTTCTCCCTCGTCGGGACGCAGTTTGGCGGCAACGGCAGGTCGACATTCGCAGTACCGGACCTGCGGGGGCGAGTCATTGTCGACGCTGCGGACGGCTTCATCGGGGACATCACGGGCAGCCGCGAAACCAAGCTCACGGTCGCTCAGCTTCCGTCGCATGCGCATGAGGTCGCCGGAGGCCTGTTCACCGAACCCACGGGGGGTGGCCAGCCGGTCGACAACCGCCAGGCCTCGCTCGGCCTGCGCTACCTGATCGCGACCGACAGCTTCTATCCGGCACACGGTGGCGGCGGCGCCGCGACACCCACCTTCATCGGACAGGTGGTGGCCTCCACCACCAATTTCGCTCCGGCCGGGTTCAGATTCGCCGACGGGCAGGTGCTCTCCATCGCCGAGCACACGGCACTCTTCTCGGTGATCGGCACCACGTACGGCGGTGACGGGCAGGAAACCTTCGCGCTGCCCGATCTGCGGGGCCGCACGATCATCGGCGCCGGTCGGGGCGCGGGTCTCACCGCGCGATCCCTGGGCGAGGCAGTGGGCACGAACACGTTCACGCTGACGGAATCGCAGATGCCCCAGCACGCGCACGCCCTGGGCGACGGCTCGGCTTCGTCGCCGACCGGGGGCAACGACAGCGTGGGCAACATGCAAGCATCGCTGGCGCTCACCTACCTCATCGCGGCTTTCGGCACCTATCCGTCGTTCGACTGTTGCATGGGCATCGAGCAGACGGTCCTGGGCGAGATCACGGCGTTCGCTGGCGGCTACGCGCCGGACGGCTGGATGCTCGCCGACGGACGTTTGCTGAGGATCAGCGAGAACTCCGCGCTGTTCTCGCTGCTGGGCACCACCTACGGCGGCGATGGCAGGACGACGTTCGCCCTGCCGGACCTGCGCGGCCGGACCATCGTCGGGGCCGACGGCGACACCTCCGTGGGCACGACGTTCGGCTCGGAGCGCTTCACCCTCGCCGCCTCGCAGTTGCCATCCCACGTCCACACGATGCCGATTCCGGAACCGTCGACTTGGGCGATGCTGCTGGCGGGGCTCGCCGGGGTGGCGGGCGTCGCGCGGCGCAGGCGGTAGTCCCCCGCAGTCGCCGATTCGCGGGTACGCGCAGGGGGCGTCCCGCCTCGTGCATTGCGCACACACTGACGGTCAACCTTGGGCAAAAGGCCCCAGCGGCTCTGCCCGGCTCCCCACACCACGGAAAATACGATGAAGATGCTCTCCGGGATCGCTCTCGCGATTCTCGCCGGTCACGCCTGTGCGGCCGGCCGCTCCACGCTCGATGAAATGCCGGCGCCAGTCCGGTCGACGTTGGTGCACGCCTATCTGGCGGACGAAGATCCGGACAAGTACAGCGAGGTGTTCTTCGAACCGGCGGTGATCGACGGTCTGCCGGGCGCCATTGTCACCTTGCGCGTCAACGACGGCGCGAAGGTGGAGCAGGGACAGCATCGCTTCATCCTGCCGGAGAAGGACGAACGACTCTGCAACGAGTCAGGGAGCGTGATGCGGCATGCGTTCGGCGGCGAGATCGTCGGAGAGCCGAACTGGCGGGTCGCATTGCCCGTCAGCTGGGACAAGCATCGGACCCCGTATCGCACCTATGCCGACGGCGTCTCGCCGATCGACGTCATCGGCACGGAGCTCTGCCTCGCGCATTTCTCGACGTTCAGCGACGACCTCCAGGAACGCACCGAGGCGCTGGTGGCGGAGCGACGGCGTCAGTGGGAGGAACAGAACGCCGTGAAACAAGCCCGCACCGAGGCAGACGTCGTGGTGCTGCGGGCATGCCTGCGGGATCGGGAGGCCCTCGAACGTACGGGCGAAGCGGCGGAACGCGAGGAGAGTGCGCTCGTATCGTCATTGGATCGGCTCGCGATCATGCGCGCCGGCCTCGAACTCCAGCGGGGCATCCTCGATTCCTACCAGGCCTCGGCCGCGAGCCGGAACGAGTTCGACCGCCAGGTGCGGGCTTACAGCATCGCAGCAGCCGAGCACGATCGGAAGGTGAAAGCCCACGAACGCGTCCTGGCCCGTGGACGTACCGAATCGGACCGCATCGAGGCTGCGTGCGAAGGGCGGGAGTTCTCGGGCGCGGCCGCGCACGAGGTCTGCCGCAGCGACACCTCGGCTTTCTGCGACAAAGTCAGGAAACGGCACTGAGTCGGCACGACGCCACGAGAGAGCAGCATCATGCTTTTCATGAGTGCGGATTGCGTGCATTCACCCGTGGCTCGGGGTGCACCCGGGGTCTAGGATTCTCCACAAGGGCCGACCACGAGCGGTCCAGACTGAACGACCACGGAGGATTCGACATGCGCATCGCCTCACTGACCGCCCTGGGTTTCGCCGCTGCCACGCTGCTTGCCCATGCGGACGACGGATCACCGATCCCGTTTCCGGACGGGTATCGCCAGTGGCATCACCACCACTCGACGGTGAACATGAAGGGACACGCACCGGAGGGCAACACCGGCATCCAGCACGTCTACGCAGACCCCCGCGCGGTGGCGGGGTTGCGATCGGGCAGCTTCGAGGACGGCGCCACGTTCGTCGTGGACCGCTTCACCTACGAAGAAGCGCCGAACTCGAGTCTGGTGCAGGGCAAGCGCAAGGTGATCGCGGTGATGGTGCGCGATGCCGCCCGCTTCTCCCAGACCGGCGGCTGGGGCTTCCAGGCGTTCAAGGGCGGGGATCCATCGATGCGCGCGGTGAGCGACGGCGGCTCGGCCTGCTTCTCGTGCCATGCCCCCCTCGGTGAGAACAACTTCCTGTTCACCCGCGGCGAGAAACCCTGACCGGCCTGCCGGGCGTCCGCAGCGCTACACCAGCCACTGCGGACGCAGCAGCAGCACGAGCCCCAGCACGACCATGACGGCGCCGCTCAGCAGCTTGAGGCGGCGACCGGCGGTCTCGGTGAGCTTGCGGTTGCCCAGCGCGATGACAGCGATGGCGACCATGATCGAATCGTCGGCGATGTACCCGAGGATGTAGAGACCCAGATACGCGTAGTACATGGCGGGGGTCAGGTCGTGCTGCGCCAGGACGGCGGTCGTGATGGCCGGCAGGCCGGCGGTGCAGAGCAGTTCGACGAAGTTGACCACCACGGCCAGTGCGGCCACGCCCACGAGCGACGCCGTCAACGCCTCGGCAGCCAGGATGCCGCGGACGCGGGCGTAGAGCCCGGGCTTCGCAGACTCGGGGATGGACAGTGATGGCCCGGTGCCCCACGCGAACCAGTCCTTGATGTTGATGATCCCGATACCGAGCGCCACCAGGGCGAGCGTCCATCGGATCGGGGTCGAAAGGCCGACGGCGAGGAAGATGTTGAGCCACGCGGCCATGAACGCGTAGTACACGGCACCGCTCACGAGGACGAAGGTGCCCGCGATCAATGCCATCCGGCGGCGATCGTGCAGGCGGACCAGCAGCGAGAGCAGGAACAGCAGCACCCACATGGCGCACGGATTGAAGCCGTCCAGCAGGCCCATCACCAGCGTGAAGGCGGGCAGGCCGAGATCGGCGACGTCCAGCGCGCCGAACACGCGCGTCTCGATGCGTTCGTCCGGCTGCGGCGCCGCGCCGATCAGCGCGAGGATCGTGCGGCCGGAATGCTCCGCGTCGTCGAAGCCCTGGATCACCTGCCCGCGCCACACGAACGTCGGCACCCCCGGGGGCCAGAGGTCCGCGGACCGCGTCCAGTGCATCAGTTCATCGCGCGCCGCGGGATCGGCGTCGACCGGCCGGTACACCACCCTGAGTTCGGGCCGCGACACCCGGAGCCCGTCGAGAAACACCTTCGCCTTCGCACAGTGCGGACAGCCATCGCGGACGTAGACAACGAGAGCGGTCCCGTCGCCCGGCGCTTCCGATGGAGCGCCGGAAACGCCCTGACCGCGGGCCAGCGCGGCGCCGACCATGAACAGAAGACCGAGCAGGGCGACCCACGAGACCCACGAGACCCACGGCAGACCGATGCGTCGCCACGGTGGCTGGGGCAGCGAATGCTGACCGGGAAGGCCGTCGGTATCTGGCATGGTCGTCAACTCCATGTGCCTCGTCAGGGGGAATGCCCTGCCACACGCATCCACCATTCTCCGCGCGACACCTGATGCCAACATTGATATTCGTCCATGCGGCGCCTGACGCAGGGGCTCTTCGACATCGTGACCAGGGCCTGCCCCGCCTCCGCAATGGGACGGCAACTGCCGCCGTGCGTCGCTGGCGCCGATCGGCACGGCGGAACCGACAACCGTACGCGGGCCAGGGAAACCGCATCCAGACTCGTTCTCCGGCCGATGTGTGAAGCCTGCCGACAGCGGGTGTCGCCGGGTCCATTGACTGCTTCCTTCCGTTCCCGACGCAGACACCGGCCGCGCCCCCGCGGCGCCGTCGGCCTGCTCCGTAATCGTCCCATCGTCACAGGGCCGCGGGATGGTGCCGACAGGCACCCCTTGCAGAACATCGCTCCCCGGTCGCAGCGCCGCATCCGCATCACCGATCGGCTCGTTCACGGGAGTTCCCATGGCACATCGCCTTCCCCGCCGGTCGCAGTTCCTGGACAGGATCCCCACCATCGCCGTTGCAGTCTCGTGTGTCCTCGCTTGCGCGGGCGCCGAGGCCGGATGCACCGTCGAGCGGACAGCCAGCAACGAGATCGTTCTGCGGTTCGGTTCGGAATGCACGTCCGACCCCGCGTTGCAGAGCCGCGTGAAATCCGATCTTCTCGGCGCCGTCTCCGAACAGCCGCGGGCGGGGGCCGGCGCCGCCACCGATGGAGGCGGCGCGCGCGGGCCGACCGGCAGCCAGCGTCGGCGCAGCCCGACGTCCCTCTCCGAATTCACGCCTTCGCAGAAGCGGCTCTACGCACTCGATCAGGTGCGATTCGAGCGGGACCTTTGGTGGCGTCGCACCTTCACGCCGTTCGCGTACTACGGTCAGCAGCAGTCGAAGTGACGTCCGCAGGGGTCGGTGCGTCGGGCGGATAGTCGACCGCGTAAACGAGCCGGCCGTGCCGCCAGACGTGCGTCGCCTGCGGCACACCGCCCACCACGCGCACCGCGACGAGATCCGCACGCAGCGACGGTGCGATCTCGCCGCGGTCCGCGAGCCCGACCGCGAGTGCCGGGGTGCGCGAGACGAGGCGCACCGCGGCGGGAAGATCCACCGACGAGATGTGCGGAAGGCGGAACGCCGCTGCGAGCATCGCCGCGGGCGCATAGTCGGCGCAGAGCCCGTCGGCGAGCCCCTGCGCGATCGCGTCTAGAGCGCGCATGGAGCCCGACTGACTGCCACCGCGAAGCACGTTCGGCGCACCGAAGATCGTCGTGAGGCCAGCAGCGCGGGCGGCGTACGCGGCCTCGGCGTTGATGGGGAACTCCGAGACGGTGACGCCGAGCGTGGCCATCGCCTGCACACGCGCGGCCGTGTCGTCGTCGTGGCTCGCCATCCGCACGCCGAAGTCGCGGGCTGCCGCGGCGAGCGCCTCCACCCGCCCGCCGGCGTCGTGCCGCGAGGCGATCTTCTCGCGCGCCATGCGTTCGGCGTCCTCGGGGGTCCGGTGATAGGTGCGCACCACGTAGTCGCGATACGCCTCCAGCGTCTTGAACTGGCCCTGCCCCGGCGAGTGATCCATGAACGACACGAGTTCGAGATCGCCCTCGGAGATCAGCGCCGCGAGTGGACGGAAGCCCGTGGGGTCGGTGATCTCGTACCGCGCATGGACACGGTTGTCGACGAGCGCGTACGGGCGGAAGGCATGCACGGCACGGGCGAGATCCGCGGCCATGGCGACGTTGCGCACGCCCAGTTCTTCGTGGGCGAACGAGAGCGCGTGATAGACCGTCGTGATGCCCGCTGCAGCGTTGCGCTTGTCGGCGTTCGCGACAGCGAACGGCATGGGGAAGTACACGTGCGGACGCGGCTCGACCTCCTTCTCGATGGCGTCGCAGTGGAGATCCACCAGCCCCGGCAGGAGCCACGCCCCCTGCAGGTCGACCTCGGTCGCGGCACCACCGGTGGCGTCGAGCGAGTCGATGCACCCGTCGGCCAGGGTCACCGCCCCGTCCTCGACGATGCGGTCCCCGAGCACGAGCTGCGCATGGACCAGGCGTATACGCATCGGGCGGTTCTTCATGATCGGGATCCCTCCGGAGTGAGGCGTGCCCGCAGCCACGACGAGACCATGTCGATGATGGCGATGGTGACGACGAGCACGATGATGAGCGCGGCCGAACGCGGATAGTCGAAGAGCCGCAGCGTGTCGTGCAGCGCGAACCCGATGCCGCCCGCACCCACCAGACCGAGCACCGAGGCCATCCGCACGTTCCGATCGAAGATGAAGAGCGTGTAGCCGGCCAGCTCGCGGACGATGGACGGCCACGCCACGTACATCGCAGTCTGCGCGCGCGTCGCACCGGTGGCGGCGAGGGCCTCGTAGAGGCCTGGGTCGACGCGCTCCATGCTCTCGGCGCAGAACTTCCCCATGAACCCGCCGGTGTGCAGGCCGAGGGCCAGCGCACCGGGCAGTGGTCCGAGGCCCAGCGCTGCGACGAACACGAGCGCGAGCAACATGTCGGGCACGGCGCGGATCACGTTCAGCCCCTCGCGCGCGACGCGATGGCCGATGCGCCCCGACGTGACCGGCCGCGCCGCGAAAGGCGCCACGACGAGGGCCACGACCAGCGCGATGACGGTCCCCCAGAACGCGGTGGCGAGCGTCTGCCCGACGAGGACGAGATAGCGCGGCAGTTCCCGGAAGTCCGGCGCCGCGTAGCGCCCGAAGTACTCGGCCATGTCGTCGATGCCGTAGAGCAGCGTCTCGGGTGACAGTTCGAGGTCGTACGCCGCCAGCCACGCGAGCGCGAGAATGCCGGTGAGCCACACGGGAAAGAGCCCGCGGGGCCGGGCAGGCAGCGGCGTGCGGCTCATGGCGCTCCGCGTCCGTGGATCACCCGGGCGCGCAGGCGATCCGAGAGACGGTCGAGGACCGTCACGACGAGATAGATGGCCACCGCGATCGGCGTGAGGCGGTCGAACTCGTACAGGCGCATGGCCATCACCATGTCGTAGCCGATGCCGCCGGCGCCCACGAGACCGAGGATCGCGGCGCTGCGGACGTTGTGGTCGAGCACGTAGACCGTGGTGCCGACGAGGTCGGGCAGCGCCTGCGGCAGCAGGGCGAACGAGACCACCTGCACGCGCGTCGCGCCGACGGCTCTCACACCTTCGACCGGGCGCGGATCGGCCATCTCGATCGCCTCGGCGAACGCCTTGCCCATGAAGCCGACCGTGACCAGCGCCATCGCGAGAATCCCCGGCAGCGGACCGAGCCCGACGGCCGACACGAAGACGAGCGCCCACACGAGTTCGGGCAGCGCCCGCATCGCGGAGAGCACCTGCCGTGCCGCGTGGAAGACGGCCGGGTGCGGACTCGCATTGCGCGCGGCGAGCACGGCGAGCGGCATCGAGAGGACCGTCGCGACGAGCGTTGCGATGAGCGTCATCTCCAGGGTCTCGAGCATCCGGCGCAGGAGATCGGGGAGGTACGCCCAGTCGGGCGCCACGAACAGATGACCCGCGAAATCCAGGAGTGCCGGGACAGCGTGGAGCAGACGCTTTGCATCCACATCGAGGAGCGGTGCCGTCGCCACGAGCAGCGCGACGACGCCGACGGGCAGCAGGATCAGGGCCGGGGGCGGACGCCCGCTCGGCGTCGGGCTACGCGTCGGCACCGACATCCCCTCGTCCCGATGTCGCGGCGGCATCGGCACCGTACAGCGTGGCGAGCATCGCATCGTCCATCGCCTCCGGCGGACCGTCGAAGGCGAGCGCGCCGCGCTTCAATCCGATCACGCGGTCCGCGTAGCGGCGCACGTACCCCGGCTGATGCAGGCTCACGACGATCGTCACGCCGTCGCGGCGGTTGATGGCGGCGAGCAGATCGAGGATCTCGATCGACGTCCCCGGGTCGAGGCTCGCGACCGGCTCGTCGGCGAGGATGAGCCGCGGCTGCTGCGCGAGCGCCCGGGCGATCCCGACGCGCTGCTGCTGGCCACCCGAGAGTCGGTCCGCCCGCTCCCACGCCTTGTCGGTGAGGCCCACGCGGTCGAGGGCCTCGTGCGCGATGTCGAAGTCCTCGCGCGGGAAGCGATGGAACAGGCTCGCGAGGCCGCGCCGATGGGACAGCCGCCCGGTGAGCACATTGGTCATCACGTTGAGGCGGCCCACGAGATTGAACTGCTGGAAGATCATCCCGGTGCGCGCGCGGATCGCCCGCAGCGTGCTGCGCGACAACGTGATGCCGTCGATGACGACCTCGCCGCTCGTGGCAGGCACGAGGCCGTTCAACGTGCGCAGCAGGGTTGACTTGCCGGCGCCCGAGGCGCCCACCAGCGCGACGAACTGACCCGCGGGAATGGTGAGCGACAGCGGTTCGAGTGCGGTCACGCCGCCGGGATAGCGGGTGCCGACGCCGCGCAGCACGACGGAGGGGGTCGCGGTGGCCGGCATCCCGATGGCGGGCCGGTCCACGGTCAGGCCGCCTCGCGCGTCGCCGACATCCAGGCGCGGGCGCGCTGCGTCGGTGTGTCGCCCCGTTGGATCATCACCGGGATCTCAGCGCAGCATCTGGTCCTTCGCGAGTCCGAGGGATCGGACCATGGCCCGGATGCTGTCGAAATCGGCGGGCTTCGCGGTCACATAGCGCGTGGCATTCACGTAGGCCCCGATCTCCGTCTCGTGGTGCGCGTTCAGCACGGCTGCAGAGATGCGCTGCTTCATCTCGGCCGGGAGATCGGCGCGCCAGGCGAGGGGCGGCCCCGGGAGCGGCGGCGACTCCGCGATGATGCAGTGGGTCTCGCGCGAGATGAGGCCCTTCGCGACCATGCGTTCGTAGGTGACGTCGCTGTCCGCGGCGGCGTCGACGGTGCCGTTCTTCACCGCGAGTTCGGCGGCATCGTGCGAGCCCGCGTAGACGAACTTGCCGAAGAAGTCCTGCGGCATCGCGCCGGTCTCGTTCTTGATCATCCACGTCGGCACGAGACCGCCGGAGGTGGACGCCGGATCGACGAATGCGACGCTGCGCCCTTTCAGATCCTTCAGGGTCCGGATGCCGTTGCCGCAGCGGGTCACGATGACGCTCTTGTAGGTCGGCGAGTTGGTGCCGGTACGCAGACCCACCGCGAAGGCCTCCGCTCCCGCCTCCTGCTCCGCGAGCAGGTACGACATGGGGCCGAACCAGGCGATGTCCACGCGCTTGCGCCGCATGGCCTCGATCACGCCGGCGTAGTCGGTGGCGGTGAAGACCTTCACGCGCTCCCCCAGCTTCCGTTCGAGGTAGGCCCGCATCGGTTCGAAGCGCTTCACCATCTCCTCGTTGTTCTCCGCGGGCAGCAGGCCCACCACGAGGTCCCTCGCCAAGGCGTTGCCGCCCATCCCGACGATCGCGCTCCACGCGAGCAGCACCGCGAGCACCCGGCGCCCCAGCCCCGCGCGCACGCGGGCCGGCAGACTCCTCCCCATGACCACCCCCTGTCGTCATCGCGCCCTCGAAGGTCGCGTGACGGGATTATGACCGGCGTCGCCGCGCAGCGGGATCCGTATCGGGTCTGGAGGCGGACGGCGCCGATAAGGCAGCCTCACGTCGCGGATGAGGGCGCCGATATGGCGTTCATGCTTCCTCCCACCGAATCCGTCGTCCCGGACGCCACGCCCACCCGGCGCTGGCAACCGTGGGTCGTGGCCACCATCGCCTTCGTCCTCGGCATCACCGGGACGATCGTCGCCACGCGCTTCGTGCACGAGCAGGCACTCCGCTCGGGGGAGGCCAGTTTCGAGGGCATCGCCCAGGAGGTGTCGATCCGGCTCGAACAACGGCTCGACGCGTACGCGCAGATCCTGCGCGGCGGCGCGGGCCTCGTGCTCGCCCGGGGCACGATCGATCGAGCCGCTTGGGCGAACTACCACCGCGGCCTCGAGATAGAGAAGCGCTTCCCGGGCGTGCAGACGTTCCTCTGGGCGCCGGTGGTCCCCGCGGACGATGTGGCCGGCTTCGAGGCCCGCCTGCGGCAGTTGGGGCACCCGGAGTTCCACATCTGGACGCGCGACCAGGTGCCCCCCGTCAGCACGATCGCCTTCGTCGAACCCTTCGTCGACGCCAATCAGCGGGCGCTGGGCTTCGACATGGCCTCGGAACCGATCCGCCGGGAAGCGATGGAGCGCGCCCGCGACACGGGCGAGGCGACGATCACGCACAGGCTCGTGCTGGTGATCGACGATCGGCCCCTGCCGGGCTTCCTGATGTACGTACCCGTCTACTCGGGCACCGGCGTCCCGGCCGACGAGACCGCGCGTCGCCGCGATCTGAAGGGCTACGTCGCAAGCGCCTTCCGGGTCGAGGACCTCCTGAACGCGACGCTGGGCGGGCCCTCGGCCGATTTCCGGGTACGGGTGTTCGACGGCACGGAGGACATCCCCGATGCCCTGATGTACGACAGCAGCGCCCGGACGTCGGCCAGCCCGGACGGGGCAGGTCAGCGCTTCGTCCGCACCCTGCCCTTCACGATCGGGGGCCGGCAGTGGTCGGTGCAGATCACGTCGACGCCCGTCTTCGAGCGCCGGGCGGCGCGGGACCACGGTGCCAAAGTGGCCGTCGCCGGAGGCCTGCTGTCGATTCTTGCTGCGGGCATCGCAGCCCTGTCGATGTTCCTGCGACAACGCACCGTGGCGCTCTCGCGCCTCACGGAGTCGCTGCAGGCGCATCAACAAGAGCTGGAGCAGGCCAACGTCGCGATCACCGAGGCACGCGACCGCGCCGTCGACGCCGCACGCGCGAAGAGCGAGTTCCTCGCGAACATGAGCCACGAGATCCGGACCCCGATCCACGGGTTTCTCGGCCACACCGAACTGGCGCTCGGCAACGCTCTCGACGAGGAGACGCGGCACTACCTCGAGACGGCGCAGTCCTGCGGCAAGGCGCTGCAGGCGGTGGTCGACGACATCCTCGATTTCTCGAAGCTGGAGGCCGGACGATTCCCACTGGACGACGTGGAGTTCGATCTGCGCGCCCTCATGCTGGAGAGCGTGCACACCGTGGCCCTCACGGCGCAGGCCAAGGGGCTCGCGCTCATCTGGAGCGCCGACCCGTCGCTGCCGCCCCGATTCCGCGGCGATCCGAAGCGCCTGCGCCAGGTGATCCTCAACCTGCTCTCGAACGCCGTGAAGTTCACGGCGACGGGCGAGGTGGAACTCTCCGCGGACCCCGTGCGCGGGAACGCCAATGGACCGTCGACCGTGCGCTTCGCCGTTCGCGACAGCGGGATCGGCATGTCACCGGAAACCCGCGACGGCCTCTTCCAGGCCTTCTACCAGGGCGACACGTCGATCACGCGGCGCTTCGGTGGCACCGGACTCGGACTCGCGATCTCGGCGCGCATCGTGGCGCTCATGGGCGGGAGGATGCAGGTCGAGAGCGTGGCCGGCATAGGGAGCACGTTCTCGTTCGATGCGCGGCTATCCGTGGATGCAGCGCCCGCAGCCGACCGCCCCATCGTGAAGTCCGCCCTGCTCTGCGACCCGAATCCGCGCCGGCGGGAGGCCCTCCGCCGCGGACTCGCCGCGGCTGGCGTGGCCCTCCACTGGGATGCCGGGCCCGAACGCGTCGCGGCGATCGCGCGCGGCGAGGATGCTTTGCTGGTCGATGCCACAGCGCTCACCGATCCGAGCGTCCGCGAGCTGCAGCCTGCCGGCCCCGTGGTCATCCTCACTGCGGAACAGATGGCGGCATCGACGCCCGCCCTGCCCTCGGGCTGGCAGGGCATCGTCTGCGCTCACCCCGCGGATCCGGAACGGATCGCAGCCTTGCTGACCTCTACCGCCACCGGACGTTTCGCGGCGTTCCGCACCGAGCCGTCCCGCCCACGGGCGGCACGTCGGCTCCGCCTGCTAGTGGCCGAGGACAACCCCGTCAATCGCCGCTTGATCGAACGCATGCTCGTGCGACTGGGCCACGGGGTGACGCTGGTGGAAGACGGCCAGCAGGCAGTGACCGCCGCCGGTGCCGCAGGCGACCGCTGGGATGCCGTGCTGATGGACGTGCAGATGCCCGTGATGGACGGTCTGGAGGCGGCCCGCCGGATCCGGGCGGAGGAAGCGGCGGCGGGCACCCGCCATCTGCCGATCATTGCGCTGACGGCGGACGCCCTGCCCGGCGATCGCGAACGGTGCCTGGATGCCGGGATGGACGGCCATCTGGCGAAGCCCATCTCGATCCAGACGCTGCAGGACGCGCTGGACCGCCTCGCCATGCAACTCCCGGAGGAGTCACCGGAAGGCGTCCCGGACGCGACCGCGCCGGCGGCGCGGACTGGCACCGGGTCCTGACGCGCTCAGGCGCGCAGGGGTATCGCCTTCTACCTGACGCGCTCAGGCGCGCAGGGGGATTTTCAGGTACGCGGTCCCGTTGCTCTCCGCGGCCGGCATCCGCCCGCCATTGATGTTGAACTGCACGCTCGGATACAGCAGCCGGGGCGCCCCGAGGGTCCGATCCCTCGCGCGCCGGAACTCGACGAATTCCGCCTTCGACGTCACGGCCCGCAACTGGACGTTCTGCCGCTTCTCCTCGCCCACCGAACTCTCCCAGAGAACCTCGCGCCCCCCGGGCTGGTAGTCGTGGCCGACGAAGACGCGGGTCGTATCGGGCAGCGTGTAGACACGGCCCACGATCGAGTCGTACAGCACTTCGGCGCTGCCGGACGGGAAGTCGCAGCGACCCACTCCGTAGTCGGGCATGAAGAGGGCGTCGCCGGTGAAGAGGGCATCGCCGATGAGGTAGGAGACGCAGGCCGGCGTGTGGCCCGGTGTGGCGATCACGCGCACAGTCAGCGCCCCGGCCTCCAGGACGGCACCATCGGGCAGGAGTGCGTCGAACTGCCGACCGTCGGTCGGAAAATCGGAACCGAGGTTGAAGACCGACCCGAACATCCGCTGAACATCGACGATGCGCTCGCCGACGCCGACCCGCGTGCCTGGGAAGCGATCCGCCAGGGCGCGCGAGCCGCTGAAATGGTCGGCATGCGCATGGGTGTCGAGGATCCAGTGGAGCTTCAGACCCGTCTCGCGCAGATAGGCGGCGATGTCATCGACCGGCTTCGGGTTGAGCCGGGAGGCGGCCGGGTCGTAGTCGAGCACGGCATCGATCACCACGGCGTCGCGCGTGTCGGGGTGGTGGACGACGTAGGTCAGAGTCCAGGTCGGGGCGTGAAAGAAGGCACGTACCACGGGTGTCATTGCGTTGTCTCCGGGATGAGGGGCGGCGTCTCGCGCATGGCCCCACCGTCAGTGAAGCACGGCCGGAGAGCCCGCATTTGATCCAAATCTAATCCGGTGCGGAAACCACCTCGCGGTCGGCGGCCGCGATGAGCCCCGAGAAGCGCGAGGCGTCGATGTTGCCCCCGCTCAGGATCACGCCCACGCGCCTGCCGCGAAGATCGTCGCGCCCCGCCAGCGCCACCGCAGCACCCAGGCATCCGGTGGGTTCCACCACGAGCTTCATCCGCTCGAAGAAGAAGCGCATCGTCGAAACGAGTTCCGCATCGTCGACGGTCGCGACTTCGTCCACCCGCGCCTGCATGACCGGGAAGGTCAGCGCGCCGGCGTGCTGGGTCTGGGCACCGTCGGCGATGGTGTCGGGGACGTCGATGTGTACGATGCGGCCCGCGGCGAGCGAGCGCTGGACATCGTTGCCGGCCGCCGGCTCGACGCCGATGACGCGGCAACCGGGCAGCAGGTGCTTCGCGGCCGTGGCACATCCGGAGATGAGGCCGCCACCGCCCACGCACACGAGGAGCGCGTCGAGCGGACCGGCATCCACGATCAGCTCCAGCGCGGCGGTCCCCTGCCCGGCCATCACGTGGGCGTGGTCGTAGGGCGGCACGAGTGTCATGCCCCGCGCCGCGGCGATTCCCCGGCCGATGGCCTCGCGGTCCTCGGTGTACCGATCGTACTGGACGACCTCGGCCCCGTAGCCCCGCGTCGCGGCGAGCTTCATCGGTGGCGCGTCGTAGGGCATCACGATGACCGCCGGCATGCCGAGCAGCCGCGCGGCGAGTGCGACCGCCTGCGCATGATTCCCCGACGAGAAGGTGATCACGCCGGCGCGGCGCTGGTCCGGGGAGAAGCGGGCGAGGGCGTGATAGGCGCCACGGAACTTGAACGCACCTGCGCGCTGCAGGTTCTCGCACTTGAAGAAGATCTGCGCCCCGGCGCGACGGTCGGCCTCGCGGGAGGTGACGACGGGGGTGCGATGGGCCACGCCGGCCAGATCGGTGGCGGCGGCCAGCACATGCTCGAATTCGATGGGGAGGGCCATGGGGATGGGGGTGTTCCGGCACGGGGGGTCTCGACGCGGAAGTATCGCAGCATCGCGATGGGCCGCGGAACGCCGGACGACGGCGCCATGGGTTCACGCCAGCGGCGACCGCACGGCTCCCGCGCGCTATGCTCGGGGACATCCACGTCGTAGAGAAGCCGCATGCCGCTGTCGAACCCTTCCATCGCACGGCGAAACGAGTGCTCGCCGCTGCAGCTGCCGGCGTCGAATCCGCCATCGTCCCGCCGTCCTCCGCGCTGTAAACCGCGAGTGCCCGCTTGATGGCCTCCGGTTCGCCCGCCCCCACCATCGTCTGCGTGGGGCACGCCGCGCTGGATCGCGTGTTCATGGTCGACCACTGGCCGGCCGACAGCGCCAAGATCGTCGCCCATCGCTACTTCGAGAGCGGCGGCGGCATGGCGGCGAACGCTGCGGTCGCCATCGCGCGCCTTGGCGGGCAGGCGCTCTTCTGGGGCCCGGTCGGCGCCGACAGCGCCGCCGACATCATCGAGGAACAGCTTCGCGAGGAAGGCGTGAACGTGGCGGGTCTGCGGCGATTCCGCGAGTCCACGTCGTCGACGTCCGCGGTTCTGATCGACGCCCGCGGTGAACGGCTCGTCGTGGGTCATCGCGGCACGGCCCTGCAGGCGTCGCCGGCGTGGCTTCGCCTCGAGTCGATCCCGTTGGCCGAGGCCGTGCTCGCGGACGTCCGCTGGCCCGAAGGCGCCCTCGCGGCACTGCGCGCCGCGCGGGTGGCGAGGATCCCGGCGATCCTCGACGGCGACGTGGCCGAGCGCGAGATACTCGTGGAACTCGCCGCGACGGCAGACCATGTCCTCTATTCCGAACGCGGCGCACAGGTGATGGGGGGCAGCGATCTCGACCGGACCTTGCGCACCACCGTCGAGGCGGGTGCCCGCGTGGCGGTGGCGACACTCGGGGCGCGCGGACTCGCGTGGGTCGACGAGTCGGACCCGGCGACGGTGCGGAGACTCCCGGCATTCCCGGTGCGCGCCATCGACACGCTCGCCGCCGGCGATGTCTTCCACGGGGCCTACGCGCTGTGCATCGGGAAGGGCTACGGGATCGAGCAGGCGCTCTGCCTGGCCTCGGCTGCCGCCGCGCTCAAGTGCACCCGCCCCGGTGGCCGGGAGGGCACGCCCGACTGGCAGGAAGTGATGAACTTCCTCACCGTGGTGAGCGGGGAGGATCCCGCAGCGGAAGGGCAGGCGCCGAGCCCCTGACGGATGCCGGGCTTCGACGCCGCCTTGCCGGCTACTTCTTCGCCTTCTTCTCCGAACTGACGGACGCCACGACCTTCTCGAACTCGGGGAGGTCGCGGGCGAAGTAGTGCTTCGAGAGCGCGTGGTACTCGATCATGAACACGCCCTCGGTCTCGGCAGCGGCGTACACGAGATGATCGAACGAAGCACCACGTTCGTCGCGATAGGTCAGCCCAAGCCGCACACCGTCGAGGCCACCGAAGGTCGCGGGTTCGTTGCTCGTCACCGCCAGCCCGGACATGCCGGGCATGGCCTTACGGGTGGCGATCAGCAGTTCGGCGAGTTCGTTGGGCAGCAGATCCGCATTGCTCGTCTTCCTGATGGCCCGGAACGCCTGCTCATGGGTCATGTCCGCTGCGCGGATGAACTGGATCGGCGTGCCGTCGCGGGTGACGACGACACCGCTCGGCGCGCCGTTCCACCGGATCCAGCCTGCGGGCGGCACGAATGTCCGCTTCGAGTTGGTGACGGTGATGGCATCGGGCGTTTCGACACGGGTCCAGGGCGCGGTCTGGCAACCGGCGAGCGCCAGGGTCGCGATCATCAGGACAGCGCGTACGGCGGAAAGGGAACGGATGAGGCTCATCGACATTTCTCCAGCATGCGGCTCACGTGGGCACGGAGGGGTCCGTCCGGGGCAAGATCGAGATAGCTTCGCAGGTGCGGCGCCGCCCTGGCACAGTCCTTCGCCTTGAAATGCACGACGCCCAGCGCGGCGTGGGCCGGCGCGAACGTCGGCGCCCGCTGCGCAGCGGACTCGTACGCGGTGATCATCGCGTTGCGATCGGCGGCGTCGCCGCGGAGGCGATAGCCTTCGCCCAGGTAGTAGGGCGCCTCGGGCGGATAGAAGTCGGCGGCGTCCGGCCGCGTGAGCTGGTGCACGAGACGGCCGCCCTGGCCCATCGATGCCTCGAGGGCCATCCACTCGCGCTGCAACCGCGGCTGGAAGGCCTGCAAGGCGGCGTCGGACGTCGGTACTGCGGGCGGGCTGGCCACCGCGGACAGCTCGCGGAAGGTCTTGATGCGCTCGTCGAGTTGCGGATGCGACGCGAAGAACACCGTGTCGTTGAGACCCATCGCCTTGGACTCGGCCGTGAGCATCTGGAAGACGGCGACGCTCTCGCGCGGATCGAATCCGCCGGCGAGCAGGCGACCGAAGCCCACGCGATCGGCCTCGCGCTCGTGCGTGCGCGAGAAACCGCGGATCGACGACATGCCGACGAGGCTGCCGAGCAGTGCGCCGACGAGGCCGCCCGCGATGCCGGCCCCCTGCGTGAAGCCGGCCGTGGTGACGAGCGAACTGCGCTGCTGGAAGCCGTGGCGGTGGGTGAAGTGGACACCCTCGTGGGCGAGGATGGTCGCGAGCTGCGACGTGTTGCGGACGCGGGCGAGCATGCCCAGGTTCATGTAGATGCTGCCGTTCGGGAGGCAGAAGGCGTTCATCTCGGGATCGCGCACGATGCGCACCCGAAGCGCAGCGCCGAAATCCGGGAAGAGCCGCAGCATGAGACTCGCGAGCCACGCCTCCACTTCGTCGTCGCGCAGGAGCTGGCCACTGCGCGAGAGGGCGAGGTCGACGTCCTCGGCCTCGCTCCACACGCGCTGCTCGGGTTCCTCCAGTTCTGCCGGGCGCACCGGCCTCTCGAAGGGCGGCGTGGCGGCCTGCGCTCCGACGGCAGCCACCAGGCACGCGATGCCCGCGGCGCGGATGGCTCTGCGGAGGCGCATCACGGCTTCGATGCCACGCCGTAGGTCTCGAACGCCCGCTCCACGAAATTCCGGTTCGCGTTCTCGTTCTCGAACACATTGGGCAGCACGGCGCGGCTATGCAGCCAGAGCAGGTCTCCGCTCGTGAGATCGACGACGCCGATGGCGATCTCGGCGCGATCGTCGTTGCGGACATGGGCGCCGACGCCGCCGCTCAGGAGCGCCGTGGCCATGCCGCCGAGGAAGTTGAGCGCCGCGCGGCCCGTGCTCTCGACCATGGCAGAACCGGAGGTGACGAGCACGGCATCGGCCCCGTAGCGTTGCGCGAACGTCGGCAGGCCTTCGCCCAGCGTGTAGTCGAACCGGGCGAGGCGCGGTTCCCACGCGGGACCACCGAACATCGCCTGGCGGGCGCCCGAGGCGACGGCGGCGTAACGCGCGAGGAAGTCCGACACGGCCTCGCTGTCCTCCGCGGCGGGTTCGACGGGCACGACCTCGAAGCGCCCTTTGCTCTCGGCGGCGATGGCGGCGAGCGCGGTCCGGAAGCGCCGGGCGGCATCCGCCGTCCGCTGCGGCACCTTCTCGATCACGCCTCCTGCGGTGACCTCCTGGACCAGGAGGTCGGGCGGGAGCATCAGCAGCCGCTTGGGAAGGGCGCGGGCGCCTTCGCGGATCGCATGGTGCTGGGCGGTGTCGGCGGCGACCACCGGCATGACGACGATCAGTGCTGCAACGCCCAGGATCGTGCGTCCGAATCTCGGAACCATGTTCCCCCCGTGGATTGTTTTTCTGGAGGGTAACCGAGGGCCGGTGCCGAAACCACTCGGCCGTAGCAGACGTTCAGCCGTCCGACGCCATGGTCACCGGCAGACCGAGCTTCGGCACGACCGCGGCGATGAGGCGCACCGCCTCCAGGCGGGGGAACCCGGTGCGGAACGCGGCCACAATGCGACGCATCGGCCGCGGCGCCGCGAAGTCGATGACCCGGACGAGCGGGCTCGTGTGCCGCGGCGTCAGCGCGCTGGCGGGGAGCACCGAGATCCCCATCCCCGAGGCCACCATGCTGCGCAGAGTCTCGAGCGAATTGCCCTGCTTGCCGGCCGAGGGGGGCCGCGAGAACTCGTGGCAGGCGTCCAGCACCTGATCGCGGAAGCAGTGGCCGATGGACAGCAGCAGCAGCTCGCGGCCGTGCAGCTCTTCGGCGGCGATCGACTTGCGGCGCGCCCATTCGTCACCGCTCGGCACGATGACCCGGAACGGCTCGTCGTACAGGGGCACCACCTCGACGCCTGGCGCCTGGAACGGCAGCGCGACGATCGCCACGTCGATGAGGCCGCCCCGGAGCATCTGATCGAGCTGCGCGGTCTGGTTCTCCTCGATGTCGAGAGGCATGTTCGGCGCTGCCGACCGTAGCGCCAGCACCAGTTCCGGGAGCAGGTAGGGCGCGACGGTGTGGATCACACCGAGGCGGAGCGGCCCGTCGAGGGGATCACGCCGGGCCTTGGCCACCGATTTCACGCGGGCGGCTTCGTCCAGCACCCGCCGCGCCTGCGCGATCACGGGTTCGCCGGGCTCGGTGAGCAGCACCTCGCCGGGGCCGCGCTCGAAGATCTGCACGCCCAGTTCGTCCTCGAGCTTGCGCACGGCGGCGCTCAGGCTCGGCTGGCTCACGAAACAGCGATCGGCCGCGCGGCTGAAATGGCGGAGGTCGGCCACCGCCACGATGTACTCGAGTTGCGTCAGGGTCATGGGGGATGTCGTTCCTTGCGGGACTCCGTTTTCCGCCCGGGGGCGAGGCTGGGGCGCCATAGGGATTGCCTATGGCGGAGATCGTAACAAGGTATTGGTCGCCCGGAAGCGGCATCGGCAGACTTCGTTCCGTGGTTCTGCAGCGCCCCACCGCACCGACACCGGTCGAAGGCACAGGCAGGCTGAGATTCCGCAACCCAACCGTCAGGAGAGATTCCATGTTCCCAAGCTTCGAAGGCAAGCGCGTCCCCGATGTCACGTTCCGCATCCGCGAGAACAACGAGTGGAAGAGCGTCACCACCGCAGACCTGTTCGCCGGCAAGACCGTGGTGGTGTTCTCGCTGCCCGGCGCGTTCACGCCCACCTGCTCGTCCACCCACCTGCCCCGCTACAACGAACTCGCGCCGGCCTTCAAGGCGAACGGCGTCGACGCGATCCTCTGCGTATCGGTCAACGACACGTTCGTGATGAACGAATGGGCGAAGGACCAGGAGGCCTCGAACATCACGCTCGTGCCGGACGGCAACGGCGAGTTCACCGAAGGCGTGGGCCTGCTGGTCGACAAGGCGGACCTCGGCTTCGGCAAGCGTTCGTGGCGCTACTCGATGCTCGTTCGCGACGGCGTGATCGAGAAGCAGTTCATCGAGCCGCAGAAGCCCGGCGACCCCTTCGAGGTCTCGGACGCCGACACGATGCTCGCCTACATCAATCCGAGCGCGAGGAAGCCCGACCAGGTGGCGATCTTCACCCGCGAAGGTTGCAGCTTCTGCGCGAAGGCGAAGGCGCTGCTGACGGAACTCGGCTACGACTACGCCGAGATCCCGCTGCCCCACAACACCCGCAGCCGCATCGTGGGCGCCGTCACCGGCCAGCAGACCGTGCCGCAGATCTTCGTGAACGGCGAGTACATCGGCGGTGCCGAGCAGCTGGAGCAGTGGGCCCGTCAGCGCAAGGCCGCGTGATCGGCCGTTGAAGGAACCCGCCGGGAGGTCACCTTCCCGGCGGCGCAGTCCCCGGATCAACGAACACCCAGGAAGCACACCATGCACACCATCGACACCGACGTGGCCGTGATCGGCGCCGGCACCGCCGGGCTCGCCGCCTACCGCGCCGCGATCGCCGCCGGCAAGCGCGCCGTGATCATCGAGGGCGGACCGTACGGGACCACCTGCGCCCGCGTCGGATGCATGCCGAGCAAGCTGCTGATCGCCGCGGCCGATGCCGCCCACGGGCCGGAGAACTGGGCAGAGTTCGGGCTCCGCCTCGAAGGGCGGATGCACGTCGATGGCCGCGCCGTGATGGCCCGCGTGAAGCGGGAACGCGATCGCTTCGTGGGGTTCGTGCTGGAAGGTGTCGAGAGCATCCCCGAAGCCCACCGCATCCGCGGTCGGGCGCGCTTCACCGACCCGCACACGCTCGTCGTCGACGACCACACGGAGGTGGAGTTCAGCCGCGCCGTCATCGCCACGGGTTCCTCCCCGTCAGTCCCACCCGTGCTGCGCGGCGCGGGCGACCGGCTCGTGGTGAATGACGATCTCTTCCACTGGGACGACCTGCCCGCCTCGGTGGCGGTGTTCGGGCCCGGCGTGATCGGTCTCGAGCTGGGCCAGGCACTGCACCGGCTCGGCGTGAAGGTCCACATGTTCGGCGTCGGTGGCGCGGTGGGGCCGTTCTCCGATCCGGTGGTACGCGACTACGCGGCCGCGCAGTTCGGACGCGAGTTCTTCCTCGACGCCGATGCGAAGGTGTCGTCGGTGCAGCGCGTGGCCGACGGCGTGGAGGTGATGTTCACCGACCGCGACCAACGCTCGCGTCGCATCGTCGTGGACCACGTGATTGCCACCACGGGCCGGGCGCCCAACGTCCGCGGGATCGGTCTGGAGCTCGCCGGCGTCGAGCTCGACGATCGCGGCGTTCCCCGCTTCGACCGCCACACCCTGCAATGCGGGCGCTCGTCCATCTTCATCGCCGGCGACGCCAACAACGACCTGCCGCTGCTCCACGAAGCCTCGGACGAGGGTCGCATCGCCGGCGACAACGCCGCGCGCTTCCCCGACGTGCGTCCGGGCCTGCGGCGCACACCGCTCGCGGTGGTGTTCACGGACCCGCAGCTTGCGACGATCGGCGAGCGGTTCTCCGCGCTGGATACCGACGCCGTCGTGACTGGGGAGGTGTCGTTCGAGAATCAGGGCCGTGCCCGGGTGATGCTGCGCAACCGCGGCCTGCTCCACGTGTATGCGGACATCGCGACCGGGCGGGTGCTGGGCGCCGAGATGATCGGCCCGGACGCGGAGCACCTCGCGCACCTGCTGGCGTGGGGCGTCCAGTCGGAGATGACCGTCGCCCGCATGCTGGAGATGCCCTTCTACCACCCGGTGGTGGAGGAAGGCTTGCGGACAGCCCTGCGCGATGCCGCAGCGAAGCTCGAGGCCCGTTGGCGGCAAGGGGATCGACGGGCCGCATGATCCCCGGCAGGTTGCCCGGCGACGTCATCGCCGAGGGAACCCGGAGGTAACATCCGACGACCAAGGAAGACGGGGCCACGCGCGATGCGTTGCCCCGTTCGTATTCCACCGCTCTCCACGGAAGCCCCCATGCGCGACGCCACCCCCCAGCTCATCCAGCTCTCCGACTACGCCCCGCCCGCCTTCCTCGTCGACACCGTGCATCTGCACGTGGACGTCCGCGACGACCACGCACGGGTGCGCGCCAAGCTCTCCATGCGCCGCAACCCTGCCGGACGCACGCAGGATGCCCCGCTCGTGCTCGACGGCGACGAACTCTCCCACGAGTCGGCATCGATCGACGGCCGGAAGCTGGAGGCCGACGAGATCACCCTCGCGGACGACAGGCTGACCATCCATCGCACGCCGGATGCCTTCACGCTCGAGACCGTGGTGCGCATCGACCCGTTCGGAAATACGAAGCTGATGGGCTTCTTCAAGTCGAAGGACGGTCTCTTCACGCAGTGCGAATCCGAGGGATTCCGGCGCATCACGTGGTTCCTCGACCGGCCGGATGTGATGGCGCGATACACGGTGAGCCTCCACGCCGATCGCGCGCGATATCCGGTGCTGCTCTCGAACGGCAACCTGGTGGCCCAGGGCGACGAGCCGGGCGGCCGTCACTACGCCCGCTGGGAGGATCCCTTCCCCAAGCCTTCGTATCTCTTCGCGATGGTGGCGGCGAAGCTCGAGGTCCTGGAGGATCGGTTCGTCACCGCATCGGGCCGCGACGCGCTGCTTCAGGTTTACGTGGAGCCCGGCAAGCTCGACCAGGCGGGCTTCGCGATGGACAGCCTGAAGCGTTCGATGCGGTGGGACGAGAAGGTCTTCGGGCTCGAACTCGATCTCGAGCGCTTCATGATCGTCGCGGTGGGCGACTTCAACATGGGTGCGATGGAGAACAAGGGGCTCAACATCTTCAACACGAAGTACGTGCTGGCCCGCGCCGACACCGCGACGGACGCCGACTTCCTGAACGTCGACCGCGTGGTGGCCCACGAGTACTTCCACAACTGGACCGGCAACCGCGTGACCTGCCGCGACTGGTTCCAGCTCTCGCTGAAGGAAGGCCTCACGGTGTTCCGCGACCAGGAGTACGGCGCCGACACGTACTCGCGCCCGGTGCAGCGCATCCAGGAGGTGCGCGGCCTGCGGGCCATGCAGTTCCCCGAGGATGCAGGCCCGATGGCGCACCCCATCCGTCCGCAGGCGTACATGGAGATCTCCAACTTCTACACCGCGACCGTGTACGAGAAGGGCGCGGAAGTCGTACGGATGATCCACACGCTGATCGGCGCGGAAGCGTTCCGTCGCGGCATGGATCTCTACTTCGCGCGACACGACGGGCAGGCGGTCACGTGCGACGAGTTCGTGCAGGCCATGGAAGACGCGAGCGGCACGGATCTCCGCCTGTTCCGTCGCTGGTACGACCAGGCGGGCACGCCGCGCGTCGAAGCCACGGGCAGCCACGATGCGGCGGCACGCACCTACACGCTGACCCTGCGACAGTCCTGCGCGCCGACACCCGGGCAGCCGGAGAAGCGCCCGCTGCACATCCCGTTCGCGGTGGGCCTCGTGGCCGAAGACGGCACCGATGTGCCGCTGCGCCTTGCCGGCGAGCAGGCTGCGTCGGGCGGCACGCGCGTGCTCTCGCTCACGGAGGCGGAGCAGACGTTCACCTTCGTCGACGTGGCGAGCGCCCCGATGCCGTCGCTGGCGCGCGGGTTCTCGGCGCCCATCGTTCTCGATTTCGAATACACCGAGGCGCAGCTCACGCATCTCGTCGCGCACGACAGCGATTCGTTCAATCGCTGGGAGGCCGGGCAGCGGCTCGCGGTGGGGCTCATCCTGCGCGGGGTCGCGGCGCGTCAGGCCGGCGAGGCGTTCTCCGCACCAGAGGCGTTCGTCGCCGCGTTCGGTCGCGTGCTCGCCGATGCCGCACGGGATCCGGCCTTCGCTGCAGAGGCACTGGCACTGCCTTCGGAGAGCTACGTGGGCGAGCAGATGGCGGTGGTCGACCCCGACGCGATCCATGCAGTGCGGGTCGCGCTGCGACGTCAGCTGGCCACCACGCTGCGCAGCGAACTGCTGGCCACCTATCGCGCGATGGCGAACCCGGGGCGCTTCAGCCCGGACGCGACTGCTGCCGGCAGGCGGGCGCTGCGCAATCTCTGTCTCGGCTATCTGATGGAACTGGAGGACGACGGCGAGATCGTCGCCATCTGTGCGGCACAGTTCTCGGGTGCCGACAACATGACCGATGCGATGGCCGCGCTGACGGCCCTGGCCAATGCCGACGTACCGCAGCGTGAGGAGGCCCTCGCGAGTTTCCACGCTCGCTGGCGTGACGAGGCGCTCGTGCTCGACAAGTGGTTCGCGGTGCAGGCGATGTCACGCCTCCCGGGCGCCCTCGGCCGGGTGAAGGCGCTGATGGCCCATGCGGACTTCGACATCCGGAACCCTAACCGCGCCCGCTCGGTGACCGGGAGCTTCTGCCATTTCAACCCGGTGCACTTCCACGCGGCCGACGGAAGCGGCTATGGCTTCCTCGCCGACTGCGTGATCCAGCTGGACGCGCTCAACCCGCAGGTGGCCTCGCGCCTCGCGCGTTCGATGGATCGCTGGAAGAAGTTCGACGGCGTCCGACAGGGCCACGCCCGCGCAGCGCTGGAACGCATACGCGACACCGAAGGCCTGTCGAAGGATGTGACCGAGGTCGTGACGCGCGCGCTCGCGTGAGAGGAACCCACGGCTCCCTGTAGGAGGGGCCCATGGCCCCGAAAGCGGTGGGTGCCACGGAAACGCTTCGACCGGAACCGGCGCTTTCGCGGCCATGGGCCGCTCCTACAAAGGCGATTGCCCATTTCCGCAGCGGTTGGCGCACCACCGCCACTGTAGGAGGGGCCCATGGCCCCGAAAGCGGTGGATGCAATGGAGACGCTTCAACCGGAACGACCGCTTTCGCGGCCATGGGCCGCTCCTACATAAGCTCGCCCATCGCCACCCCTCGCGGTGTATCCACCGGGGGATATACAAGGGGCCCTCCCCTTGTTCGTACACCACGCGGTCAAGCCGCCGTGGGCCATCGGCCTGAGAGGCGGCCATGGGCCGCTCCTACAGAAAGCGTGTTCCGAACCCACGGCAGGCGGCGGATCAACGGGGGGATATACAAGGGGCCCTCCCCTTGTTGGTACGCCCTGCGGCCATGCCGCTGCGGGCCGTCAGGCCCGAGACGCGGCCCTCCCCTTGTTCGTACACCACGCGGCCAAGCCGCCGCGGGCAGTCGGCCCGAGAGGCGGTCAGTACGCAGCGGCCGCCGCCACGTAGCGCTGGATCGCGTCGTCGAGCTTGCGGTCGGACACCGGCTTGGCAAGGAACGCATCGCAGCCCGCCATCGTGGCGCGGACACGATCGAACTGCTCGGTGCTGCTGCTCGCGATGATCACCGCAGTGGGTTGGCGTCCCTTGCGCGACTTGATCGCCTTGCACAGGCTCAGGCTCTCGGTGCCGCGGGAGTCGCCGTCGATGATCACACAGGGGTAGTGGCCATTGGCGAACCGCGCCAGGGCCGCGTCGACATCCGGGACATCCTCGATGGCGACCGAATGCCGGGATAGGCGATCGAACACCTGGGCGTTGAAGCCCCGGTCGCTGCCGACGATCAGGATGGTGTCCGGCTCGGTGCGCCTCGCTGCACGGGGTATCAGCGGCAGCGGCTCCGGCGCGGGCGGCATCGTGGCCCGGATGGCGTGATCGAAGGCGACGATCACGTTGGCCCACTGCAGCGGTCGCGGGAGGAGGGGCCACCCGGTGCCATGATCCGACGCCCCCACGAGGACCACCGGCAACCGCCCATCCGCATTGCGCCGGAGGAGTTCGGCAACCGCGGAGGCATCGTCGGCATCGGCCAGGAAGAGATCGGGCTGGGTGGCAGGGTCAGTGTGGCGAACGAACCGCGGGATCCGCTTCGCCGCGAGGCCGAAGATGCTGCCCAGCACGAGGAGTTCTGTCGCGTTGAATCCGACGACGGCGACGGTACGGCTATCCTGCATCTGCGTGACTCCAAGGATGTTCGGTGGCGCTGCTGCCAGGCGACGATGTCTGCAGCTCCGTCACAGCCTGGAGCACAGCGGTGATGAGGCTATCGGCGCCGGCGAACCGATCTTCAGGCCGCTTCGCCAACAGACCATCGACCAGCGTCTGGGCCCAGCCGAGCCCCGGGGGCAGGCGCGGCACCGGCGCGTGCAAGTGCAGATCCATCACTTCGAGCGGGCCGGACCCCTCGAACGGTTTTCGGCCGGTCAGCATTTCGTGAAACAGGACGCCGAGTGCGTAGAGGTCGCTGCGAAGATCGACACGGCCGCTGCCGATCGTCTCGGGCGCCAGGTAGGCGGCCGTACCCACGAGATGTCCAGGACCCGACCGCGAGAGATCAACCCCTTTCTTCCGTGCGATGCCGAAGTCGGCGAGCACGAACGTGCCGTCGGCGCGGCGCAGGACGTTGGCCGGCTTCAGATCCCTGTGCACCATGCCGGCCCGATGGATGGCACCCAGGGCTTCTGCGATCTGCAGCACGATCTCGACAACGTAGGGGGGAGACAACGGCTGCCCGAGCAGGGCGGTGAGCTCACCGCCGGGCAGGTACTCCATGGCGATGTAGGCGTGCCATTCGGTGAAGCCCTGCTCGTGGATGCGCACGATGCCGGGGTGGCGCAGCTGGGACAGCAGTGCTGCCTCGTTGATGAGTCGCTGCACGAGCACACCACCGTCGTGCTCGCTGATGGGCAGGAGCTTGAGCACGCGGGTCTCGCCGGTCGCCTCGTGCGCCGCAAGGTAGACGAGCGACATGCCGCCACGGCCGATGAGTTTCAGGATCCGGTACCCCGCGATGGCGACGCCGGGCAGCTCCGCGTCTGCGGTCACGCCATCGGCGGCGCCTTCGGTCGGACGGGGCGACGTGCGCGTTGCGACGAACGTCTCCGGCGCGGGGTCGAGGATCTTCCGGATCGCGTCCAGCAGCAGATCGGCGGAGACACCTTCGGGCAGGACACGATCCGCCACCCCGACCCATGCGACCCAGCGCACGGCCGGGGCCAGCACCACGAGACCGCCGGCGTGCGGTGCGGACCGGAGCCGCCGGACCGCCCCAGGATCGACGGGCGACTCGGCGTGATCGCGCACGACGATGACAACCGGAGCGCTCACCGCCGTCTGCCGCATCCGCGCGGCGTCTCCGGCCGTCCGGACGGCGTGACCTGCGCCGCTCAGGAGGCGACTGGTGCGTCGGGCCGTGGTGACCGAAGAATCGAGAAGGAGGATCGAAGCCATCGAATGTTGCCGCCGCAGACACGAAGGTGCCGGCCCGTTGGCGTTCGATCGGTATCGACGATCCCCTCTGCTACTTGAGCGGCGCCCGCCCCGGCAGGAATGCTCCGATGCTCCGGCGCCCGCCGCCGCGATTCCGACGGCGGGTCAGATCAGCGCCGTCGACTGCTGCTCGCCGCGTTCGAACACCACGTGCGCCCGCCCGACGATGAGCGGATCGAGCGCGCCGATCTGCGCCGGATCCTTACTCGTGTAGGGGAGCCTGTGCAGGACGTAGCGCATGGCGTTGAGGCGCGCCCTCTTCTTGCAGTCCGACTTGATGACGGTCCACGGCGCATCGGCCGTGTCCGCGTGAAAGAACATCGCCTCCTTCGCGCGCGTGTAGTCGTCCCACTTGTCGAGCGACGCCAGATCGATGGGCGAGAGCTTCCACTGCTTGAGCGGGTGGACTTCGCGTTCGCCGAAGCGCCGACGCTGCTCCTTGCGGCTGACGGAGAACCAGAACTTGATGAGGTGGATGCCGCTTCGCACGAGGTTCCGCTCGAACTCCGGCGCCTGCCGCATGAACTCGTCGTACTCCGCGGGGGTGCAGAAACCCATGACGCGCTCGACGCCGGCGCGGTTGTACCAGGACCGATCGAACAGCACGATCTCGCCGGAACTCGGGAGATGCCCGGCATAGCGCTGGAAGTACCACTGTCCGCGCTCCTGGTCGGTCGGCTTCTCCAGGGCGACCACCCGCGCGCCGCGCGGATTGAGGTGCTCCATGAAGCGCTTGATGGCGCCGCCCTTGCCCGCAGCATCGCGCCCCTCGAAGAGGATCACGACGCGTTGCCCGGTCTCCTTCACCCACGCCTGCAGCTTGAGCAGTTCCACCTGCAGCCGGTACTTCTGCTTCTCGTAGGTGCGGCGCTGCATGAGGTTGCGATACGGATACCCGCCCTTGCGCCAGTCCTCGGCGAGTTCCTCGTCGGGATTGGTGACCGATGCGTCGGTGCCGCCGGTCTTTCGGAGCAGGGCCTCCCGGAGCGTACCGATCTCGTCGGGCGAGGCACCGGCCAACAGGCCTTCCAGTTCGGACAACCGCTGCGATGGTTCGGACTGCGCGAGGATGTCCTGCACCGCCTCGATCTGCGCCATCTCGGCGGCCTGCACGGCTTCGGAGACGGTGAACCGCTCGATGGTCCGGCCGGTCCGTGCGGGGGTGATGTCACCGGCGGTGGAGCGGCGGGACTTGCGGGAGCGGGCGCCGGTCCCGGTGGGAGCGATACCGGGGTCGGCGCGGCGACGCGCGGGCTTTTCCATGGAGTCCTCCTTGGTCCGAAAAGACCTCCATGGTGAGCGCGCCCCGACAAGTGATTCTGATGCAGGTCAATAGCGCACCGCCCCGGGCGCTACTTCACGTCGGCCGTGAACTCGATGTGCCGCATGAACGTGAGCGTGCCCTTGTCGTTGCGCACGATGCTGTACCCGTGGAGTCCGTCACCGTTCGCATCGAACGCGTACTCGCCCGCGATGCCCTTCAGACCGCGGGTCGAGAGGATCGCCTTGCGGACTGCAGCGGAATCGGTGCTGCCGGCCTTCTCGATCGCGTGCTTGAGCAGATGCATGCCGGCGTACGACCACGCGGAGTAGAGGTCGGGATTCGCGCCGTGCTTCGCCTTGAACTTCGCGGCGAACGCCTTCGACTCCTTGTGGGCCTCGGGAAAGAAATCGGTGACCACGTAGGTTCCCCAGAGGGCATCGCCGGCGAGCTTCAGCGCGGTCTCGGTGGCGAGTGAGGTGGAACCGACCCACTCGACGTTGACGCCGAGCTGCCGGAGCTGTCGCGCGAAGATGCCGACGTCCGCGGAGCCCGTCATGTACGTGCCGATGATGTCGGCGCCCGATTTCTTCAGACCGAGGACGACGGCCGTGAAGTCCTGCTGGTTGCTCGTGTAGCCCTGGGTGAGCACGGGCTCGATGCCCTGCGCCTTGAGGGCGTCCGTGAGTGCGATGCGGCCGTTGGCGCCGAAGGTATCGGTGGCGTGGATGATGGCCCACTTCGTCCTGCCGAGCGTCTTCGTGCCGAACTCGGCCATGACCCGCGACGAGTACAGATCGTTGGGGCGCACGCGGAAGATCCAGGGATTGTTGACGCGCGTGAGGCTGGGGTCGCTGCCACCGATCACGGCGGGCAGTTTCGCCTTCGCGATGGTCGGTGACGCGGCCTGCACCTGGGTGCTGCGCAACGGGCCGATGACGGCGACGACCTTCTGATCGACGAGCTTGGTGTAGGCGAGCACGGTCCCGGGGTTCGTGCTCTGGTTGTCCTCGATGATCAGTTCGACGGGACGACCGAGAATGCCCCCGGCACCGTTGATCTCCTCGAGCGCGAGCTGGACGCCGCGCAGCGTCAACACGCCGGCCTCGGCCTGCGGGCCGGTAGTCTCGTCCACGAGTCCGATGCGGATCGGCTCCGCCGCGACCGCCACGCCTGTGCTGCTCGCGAGTGCGAGCAGGACCGCGATCCAATGCCTGATCCGATGCAGATTCATCTTCCATCTCCTCCGTGGACGCGTGGGCGGGTCCGTCGCCATCGACTGGACGGGACCATTCTGGTTGTCTGGAACGCCCCTGTACGCTCGAAGCGACCCGGGCAGAGCTTACCGTCGGAGGGGCGGCGTGGGGATCGGCAGGGAACGACGGCTCGGAAATCCGGCGCCGCTCACAGCAGGACCAGATTGTCCCGGTGGATCAGCTCGGGCTCGTCCACATAGCCCAGGCGTGCCTCGATCTCGGCACTGGGGGTGCGCAGGATGCGACGGGTCTCGGCGGCGCTGTAGTTGACGAGGCCGCGGGCGATCTCGCGCCCGTCGCCGTCGCCGTCGACGCAGGCAACCACCTCGCCGCGCTCGAAGTCCCCCTGGACCTCCTGGACGCCGATCGGCAGGAGGCTCTTGCCGTCGGCCGTCAGCGCGCGGACGGCGCCGGCGTCGAGGAAGAGCTTGCCGCGGAGCTGGAGATGGTCGGCCAGCCACTGCTTGCGGGCGGCAAGCGTGGGGGTCTCGGCGACGAGCTGGGAGCCGATGCGCTCACCGGCGGCGAGGCGCACGAGCACCTGTGGCTCGCGGCCGGAGGCGATGACCGTGTGCGCGCCGCTACGGGCAGCGCGCTTGGCGGCCAGGATCTTGGTCAGCATGCCGCCGGAGCCGATCGAGGACCCGGCGCCGCCCGCCATGGCCTCGAGCGCGGGATCCCCGGCGCGCGCATCCTGCACGAGGGTGGCCGAAGGATCCTTCCGCGGATCTGCGGTGTAGAGGCCGGGCTGGTCGGTGAGGATGATCAGCACCTCGGCCTCCACGAGATTCGTGACGAGCGAGCCGAGCGTGTCGTTGTCGCCGAAGCGGATCTCGTCGGTGGCGACGGTGTCGTTCTCGTTGATGATCGGGATGATGGCCAGCGACAACAGCGTGCGCAGCGTCGACCGTGCATTGAGGTAGCGGCTGCGGTCTGCGAGGTCTTCGTGGGTCAGCAGGATCTGGGCGGTCTGCAGCTCATGCTTGCGGAAGCAGGTCTCGTACGCCTGGACGAGCCCCATCTGGCCGACCGCTGCGGCAGCCTGGAGATCGTGGAGAGCCTTCGGTCGGCGCTTCCACCCGAGGCGCTGCATGCCCTCGGCAACCGCCCCGCTGGAGACCAGCAGCACCTGCTTTCCGCTGCGGGCCAGCGCGGAGATCTGCTCGGCCCACTGAGCCAGCGCTGCCTGATCGAGACCTTGCCCCCCATTGGTGACCAGACTGGAGCCCACTTTCACCACGAGGCGCGACGCCTCGCGCACCACGGAGACCGGGTCCATCAGTCGTCTCCGGTGGCGTCCTGTACCTGCGGGACGGCGGTCGCAGTGGCGTCCTGAACTTCCGGGACGGCGGTCGCAGTGGCGTCCTGAACTTCCGGGACGGCGATCGCGGTGACGCCGGCAACCAGGCCTGCGGGGGACGCGTCACCCGCTACGTCGTCGTCCTCGGCGTCGGGAGGCGCGATGAGGGCGATGTGATTCATGATCTGCATCGTGAGGTCGCGACAGCCATCGCCGGTGAGCGCGGAGATGGTGAACACACCCTCCCGGGAGGCGCCCTCGCCGAGATACTCGTCCAGGAAGGCCTGGATGCGCTCGTCGCGCTCGTCCTCGGGGATCAGGTCGACCTTGTTCAGGACCAGCCAGCGCGTCTTGAGGAAGAGCGACTCGTCGTACTTGCGCAGTTCCTCGACGATCGAACGGGCGTCCCGCACCGGATCGGCCTCGGGATCCGGAGGGACGAGGTCGACGAGATGCAGCAAGAGCCGGGTCCGCGCGAGGTGCCGCAGGAACTGATGGCCAAGGCCTGCGCCCTCCGCTGCGCCCTCGATGAGGCCGGGGATGTCGGCGATCACGAAGCTGCGTGAATGGTCGACCCGGACGACGCCGAGATTCGGATGCAGGGTGGTGAACGGGTAATCCGCCACCTTCGGACGGGCTGCAGACACCGAGCGGATAAAGGTGGACTTGCCCGCGTTCGGGAGGCCGAGCAGCCCGACGTCGGCCAGCACCTTCAGTTCGAGCTGGAGACGGCGCACCTGCCCGAGGCCGCCGGGCGTGCATTGCCGGGGAGCGCGGTTGGTGCTCGTCTTGAAGTGGATGTTGCCGAGCCCGCCGTCGCCCCCCTTCGCGATGATCGCTCGGGCGCCGTGCTTCGCCAGATCGGCGATGACTTCCCCGGTCTCGATGTCGCTGATGACCGTTCCGACCGGCATCCGCAGCGTGATGTCCTCGGCCGCGGCGCCATAGCAGTCGGAGCCTCGTCCCTTCTCGCCGTTGCGGGCGCGATGGATGCGGGCGAACCGGAAATCGATGAGGGTGTTGATGTTGCGGTCGGCCACGGCCCAGATGCTGCCGCCGCGTCCGCCATCACCGCCGTCGGGCCCACCACGCGGGATGAACTTCTCCCGGCGGAAGGAGGCGATGCCGTCCCCGCCCTTACCGGCGTGGACTTCGATGCTGACTTCGTCTACGAACTTCATGAGTCGGGCGGGCCGCCCGGAAGCAAGAAAGCCCTACCGGGATCGATAGGGCTTTCGTGCCTGGAGGGGCGCTTCGCGTCAGGCAGCGGCGACCGGCGTGATGCTGACCGTCTTGCGCTTGAGCGGGCCCTTCACGGCGAACTCGACGTGACCGTCGATCTTGGCGAACAGCGTGTGGTCCTTGCCGAGACCGACGTTGACGCCAGGGTGCACCTGCGTGCCACGTTGACGGACGATGATGTTGCCCGCGAGGACGAACTGGCCGCCGAAGCGCTTCACGCCCAGTCGCTTCGACTCGGAGTCACGACCGTTGCGTGAACTTCCGCCTGCTTTCTTGTGTGCCATGGCTTGCTCTCCTTACTTCTTAACGCCGCCGACCAATTCCTTGGTCAGCTGCTCGAATTCTTCCCACTTGCCGGCCGCGGCAAGCGCTGCCTGCTCGGGCCAGGTGCCCGGCTTCGCCATGCCGAACCGACCGCCGGACGCCTTGAGCATCTCGGTGATGGCATCCGGCTGGAGCGCCGCGAGTGCCGCGAAGGTCGTGATGCCGTTCTTGACCAGCACCGCCGCGATCTTGGGACCGATGCCTTCGACCTTCGTCAGGTCATCGATCGTGACGATTTCGGGGGCCTTGGCGGTGCTGCTGCCGCCGGCGCCGTCTTCGATTCCGGCGATGAAGATCTCCGAGAACCACTGGCGGTGACCGCCTTGCTTCTTGAAGTGCTTGCGACGGCGATGCTTGAAGATAAGGACCTTGTCGCCACGACCGTGGGACAGGACCGTGGCCTTGACCGTCGCGCCCTGCACGAGAGGCGTTCCGACCTTGACGGCTGCGCCGTCGGCGACCATGAGCACCTGATCGATCACCACGTCGGCGCCGACCTCGGCCGTGAGCTGCTCGACCTTGAGCTTCGACCCTGCGGTCACACGATATTGCTTGCCGCCGGTTTTGATGACCGCGTACATGGGCTGCTCCAATCAGAGAACCGGAAAAAAGGCGCGCATGCTACGAGATGCAGCGCGCTACGTCAATGAAATCGAAGTTCGGCCGCGCCTTTTTCAACCTGATTGCGCGTGCCTTGACACCCTGATCGGGCGGTTCCTACCATCTCGCCTTTACTTCCCCGGACGGCGCCTTGTCCATCGAATCCATCCGCAGCCCCGTGGCCTCAGACCTTAAGGCCGTGGATGCGGTCATCCGCGCACGTCTCCATTCGGAAGTCGTTCTGGTCCGCCAAGTGGCTGAGTACATCATATCCGCTGGGGGCAAGCGGCTGCGGCCTCTTCTCGTGCTGCTCTCCGGTGGTTCCTGCGGGCACGTGTCGCCGGCCCTGCACGAACTGGCGGCCGTGGTGGAGTTCATTCATACCGCGACGCTGCTGCACGACGACGTGGTCGACGGATCCGACATGCGCCGCGGCCGATCGACCGCCAATGCGCAGTTCGGCAACCCTGCGTCCGTGCTCGTGGGCGACTTCCTGTATTCGCGTGCATTCCAGATGATGGTCGCGGTCGGGAACATGCGGGTGATGGAGGTTCTCGCCGAGGCCACGAACGTCATCGCGGAGGGCGAGGTTCTCCAGCTGATGAACGTCGGCGATCCCGACGTGACCGAGGCGGCCTATCTCGACGTGATCCGCTTCAAGACCGCCAAGCTGTTCGAAGCGGCCGGTCGGCTCGGCGCGGTCCTGGCTGGCGCGCCTTCGGAGATCGAAGAGGCGCTCGCAGCGTACGGCACCCACCTCGGCACGGCATTCCAGTTGATCGACGACGTGCTCGACTACTCCGGCGATCTCGCCCAGACGGGCAAGAATCTGGGGGATGATCTCGCCGAAGGTAAGGCGACACTCCCCCTGATCCACGTGCTGCAGCGGGGCACGCCAGCACAGGCGCGCGTTGTCCGACACGCGATCGAGGAAGGGGGGCTGGGCGATTTCGAGCCCGTCATGCAGGCAATCCGCGACACGGGCGCGATCGCCTACGCGCACGCCGCCGCGCAGGCCGAAGCAAAGCTTGCAACCGACGCGCTCGGCCCGCTGGAGCATTCCCGTCATCGAGAGAGCCTGCTACACTTGGCCTCCTTTGCAGTGTCGCGATCGCAGTAGCAGCCTTCTTCAGTACTGCATCGATCGAACAGCGTCGACGTTTCGGAGTTGGAGGTCGACGAAGACTGGATCGGTCGCGATAGTGTGCAGTTGCAGGGCCTCCAAAGCTTTGTGCAGTTAGGTCGGTCATCCTCGGGGTGTAGCTCAGCCTGGTAGAGTACTGCGTTCGGGACGCAGGAGTCGGAGGTTCGAATCCTCTCACCCCGACCATCGCCATACGTGTTTCCGGACACCCGTCCGGCAGGTCGACGATGTCGATCCCGTGAATGGCGATGGTCGACCAAGTCGGCAGGGCGTGGCGGACAAGCCACGGAAACGTGAAGCTCCCGTTTCGCGCACGACGCCCGCCCTCCCGCAGCCCGCATACCGTTCCAGTTTCGGTTTCTGCGCCGCGTTCCGCTCCCTGTTTCAGCCTCCATCGAAGTCGACGTTGCCCATGACCATTCGTCGCATTCCCGCGGAGTTCTGGCGTGGCGGTACCAGCAAGGGCATCTTCCTGCTCGAACACGATCTCCCGTCCGATGCAGCCCATCGGGATCGCCTGCTCCTCAGACTGATCGGGAGCCCGGATCCGTACGGCAAGCAGATCGACGGCATGGGCGGCGCCAGCTCCAGCACCAGCAAGATCGTATTGATCCGACCATCCTCCCGCGCCGACTGCGATGTCGAGTACCTGTTCGGGGCCGTCGACATCCACCGACCGATCATCGACTGGTCCGGCAACTGCGGGAATCTCACCACAGCAGTCGGACCTCTCGCACTGTTGCTCGGGCTCGTCGCAGCCCGCGAGGGGACGACAGTCGTGCGCCTCTGGCAGGACAACATCGGCAAGCGCATCCTCGCGCACGTACCGGTGGCCGACGGCCAGCCCCTCGAAGAGGGTGACTTCCTGATGGACGGCGTTGCCTTCCCTGCGCCCGAGATCCTCCTCGAGTTCCTCGACCCAGGGGGCGGCGAAAGTGCGATGCTGCCCACCGGGAACGTCGTGGACACCCTCGACGTTCCGGGCGTGGGCTGGGTGGACGCAACGCTGGTAAACGCCGGCAACCCGACCGTCTTCGTCCACGCTTCGACACTCGGTCTCACCGGGCTTGAACTACCGCCAGCAGTGAATGCGGACACCACCCTCCTCGCGCGCTGTGAAGCCATCCGTTCCCACGCTGCAGTGGCGATGGGCCTGGCAGCCTCTGCGGCCTCGGCCACGCGCGATCGACCGGCGACACCAAAGCTTTCCTTCGTCGCCGCTCCCGCCTCCTACGTTGCATCCTCGGGCCGCGAAGTGCGCAGCGAGGACATCAGCCTGGTCGCGCGCATCCTTTCGATGGGGGCGCTGCATCATGCCTACACGGGCACCGGTGCGGTGGCCCTGGCGGTCGCCGCCGCACTCCCCGGCTCGGTGGTCGCGCAGGCGGCGCGCGGCGGGCCCAGCGACCGGATCCGCATCGGACACGTGTCGGGGACGCTGACGGCCGGCGCGGAGGTCCGCCAGACTGGGCCGGACTGGTCCGTCGCGCGCGCATTGATGAGCCGCAGTGCCCGGCGCCTCATGAGCGGCATCGTGCACGTCCCGGATGATGGGGCCCACGTTTCCTGACGATGACCTGCGGGCCGGAAGACTCCACCGGCCGGCGCTCTGCGGGTACGATCCGACGTCGGATGAAAGCGCGCTCGCACCATCGCGGGCAATGGCTTCGTCACCACGGGAGGTAGTGCAGATGCGCGGATCCTTCGTTCGCTCCGTACCCTTGGCATGCTTTGCATGGTTGGCCGTGTCGTCGACGGCGGCCACGGCCGAAGCCGCGTCCGGGAGCACCTTCCAGGATTGCAGTGCCTGCCCGGAGATGATCGTGATACCGGCAGGCAACTTCATGATGGGCTCCGACCTGGAAGAAAGCGGCCACCTGGACGAAAAGCCGCGCCATCCGGTGTCGATCGCGAGGCCTTTTGCGCTGTCCCGTTTCGAGATCACGTTCGCCCAATGGGATGCCTGTGTCGAGGCCGGTCAGTGCCAGCCTGCCTCCGACGACGGTGACGGCCGCGGTGACCGCCCTGTCTACAACGTGAACTGGAACGACGCTCGCAGCTACGCCACGTGGCTCTCGGCGACGACCGGGAAGTCGTACCGCCTCCCGACGGAGGCCGAGTGGGAGTACGCCGCGCGCGGCGGCACGGGCACGCCGTGGTTCTGGGGTCCGGCAGAAGACAGCGCCGGCTCGACCAAGGCCTGCAAGTTCGCGAACACCCACGACGAAACGAGCAAGGACGCGCACCCGATGTACGTCTGGTCCCATCACAAGTGCACCGATGGCTTCGGCGAGGTCGCACCGGTGGGTCGCTTCGAACCGAACCCATTCGGTCTCCACGACATCCTCGGCAATCTGCGCGAATGGGTGCAGGACTGCCACCACGCGGGGTATCTGAACGCACCCGCGGACGGGTCTGCGTGGGACGAGACCACCTGCGAGAAGCGACTCGTGCGTGGCGGCGCCTGGATCGATGGGGCCTCGACGTCCCGCGCCGCCTATCGGCATCCGGAGGATGCCGGGTTCCGCAACTACCAGGTCGGTATCCGCCTCGCCCGCGACCTCTGAGGTCCAGCGCCGATGTCGGATCGCGCCATGTCGGCTAGCCGCGGGGATGATGCTTCGCGTGCAGTTGTTTGAGTCGCTCGCGGGCGACGTGCGTGTAGATCTGCGTGGTGGAGACATCCGAATGCCCCAGCAGCATCTGCACGACGCGTAGGTCCGCTCCGTGGTTCAAGAGGTGCGTGGCGAACGCGTGCCGCAGCACGTGCGGCGAGATCGGCTTCGCGATGCCCGCCCGACGAGCGTAGCGCTTCACCAGGGCCCAGAACATCTGGCGTGTCATGGCACGACCCCGCGCCGTCGGAAAGAGGTCCGAGGTGACCTGCCCGCCCAATACGACCGGCCGACCTGTTCCCACGAACTCCTGCACCCACGCCACAGCCACTTCTCCGATGGGCACGAGACGCTCCTTCGATCCCTTGCCCATCACGCGCAGGACCCCCGCCTCCAGGTTCACCTGACCGAGCTCCAGCGTCACGAGTTCAGTCACCCGCAACCCGGTGGCGTAGAGCAGTTCCAGCATCGCACGGTCCCGCAGGCCCAACGGCGTCTTTTCGTCGGGTGCCGCCAGCAGACGCTCGACCTCGTCCTCCGACAGACTCTTGGGCAGGGAACGCGGCAGCTTCGGCGCGTCTATCTGCAGCGTCGGATCCGCGACAAGGCGGCCGTCGCGGATCTGCATCCGATAGAAGCGCTTCAGCGTTGAGAGAAGCCGCCCCGCCGAGGACGCCTTCGTGCGAATGGCGTAGCGGTGCGCCAGGTACCCGAGAAGATCCGCGTGCTGCGCCTCGATCAAACCTCGACCATGGGTCCGGCGCAACCATGCGGCGAACTGGCAGAGATCACGCCGGTACGCGGCCAGCGTGTTCTGCGACAGTCCGTCTTCGAGCCAGATCGCGTCGCAGAACGCATCGATCGCCGGATCGGCGTCGGGCACTACGGTGCGAGGACGCCCTCGTGTCGCAGCAGCCATCGCTTCACCTCCATCGGATGGCCGTCGGTGCGGCCCATGAATCCCCCCAGCCCGTCTCGCGCGACGACCCGGTGGCAGGGCACCACTGGAGGAACAGGATTGCTGCCGCAGGCACCACCGAGGGGGCGCGCGACGGTTCCCAGGCGATCCGCGAGTTCACCATACGTGAGCACCACACCTACCGGTATGCGACGCAACGCGTCCCAGACACGCCGACGGAACGGTGTGCCATCGAGCGCGATCGGGAGGTCGAAGGGAAAATGCGGGTCCTCGAGGTATCGCTCGAGCTGGCGGCATGCCTCGACAGCCAGAGGCTCGCGCGGAGACCTGAGAGCACTCCCGGGCGGGAGATACTCGATGCGCGCGACGAAGTCGCCCGCCAGGCGCACGCCGATGCAACCGAAGGGCGCCGGTATGCAGGCGTCGCGCGCTTCAGTGTCGAGCAAGGCCACGCGACCGCAGCACGTGCACACCCGTGACGAGGGCCGCGAGGGCGAATCCGGCCATGTCGCTCCATGTCGCCGACCACGCGAGCAACAGCCCCGCCAGGATGAAGGCGGTCCGTTCCATGAGAGCCAGGCGCACCACCAGCCACCCCTGGGCGCCGATCGCGAGGGCCACGACGCCCACGAGAGCGGTGATCGTGACGACCACCATGTTGGGGATCGGGCCCGAGAGCAGCAGACCGACGCCTTCGGGAGCGAGCACGAACATGAAGGGCGTGACGAAGGCGGGCAGCGTGTACTTCCAGGACGACAGTGTCGTTCGATAGGGATCGCCGCCGGTGATGGCCGCCGCAGCGAATGGGGACAGCGCCGTCGGCGGGGACACCTCGGACAGGACTGCGTAGTAGAAGATGAACATGTGCGCCGCGAAGTCCGGCACGCCGACCTGGGTGAGCGCCGGTGCGGCCACGACGGCGCAGATGATGTAGGACGCGGTGACCGGCACCGCGAGCCCCACGATCCAGACGAGCAACGCAGTGTAGAGCGCCGTCAGTGCCAGATTCCCGCCGGCGTAGTCGATGACGATCCCACTGAACTTCAGGCCAAGGCCCGTGAGCGTCACGACGCCGACGATGATGCCGGCGGCGGCGCAGGTCGCCGCCACGCCGAGCACGCCCTTCGCGCCGTCCGCGAGTGCGCCGACCAGTCGTATGGGCCCGATGGCGGTATCCCGGCGGATCCAGCTGGTCACCACCGCCAGCACCGTCGCCCAGAACACGGACATCATGGGCGAGAAGCCGACGATCATGAACACCACGACGGTGATGAGCGACAGGAAGTGGTAGCCGTAGCGCTTCGCAAGCACCCACGCGCCAGTCGATTCGATGGCGACGCTGCCGCCTTTGAATCGCCTCGAATCGAGCTCCACCATCACGAAGAGCGACGCGTAGAACAGGACCGTCGGGATGGCCGCCATGCGGATCACGTCGAGGTACGAGATCTTCAGGAATTCCGCGATCAGGAATGCCGCAGCACCGAGCACGGGCGGTGACAGGATCGCGCCGAGTCCACCCGCAGCGAGCAATCCGCCGGCGGCTTCCTTCGTGTAGCCGGCCCGCGACAGCAGTGGATACGCCACGGAACCCAGGGTGACCGTCGTGGCCACGCCACTGCCGGACGGCCCGCCGAGCAGGAAGGATCCAAGCACGACGGCGCGGCCCGGGGCTGCCCGGCTCCTACCCATCACAGACAACGCGAAGTCGATGAAGAACTTCCCTGCGCCCGACGCCTGCAGGATCGCGCCGTACACCGTGAAGAGGACGATGAGGGTCGCGCACACGTCGATCGGGGCGCCGAAGATACCCTCCATCGTCATCGCCATGTGCCCCACCAGACGGTCGAGCGGATAGCCCCGGTGCGTCCAAGGTGGCGGGAGCCATGGGCCGACGAACGCGTACGCGACGAATGCGGCAACGACGATCGGCAGCACCCATCCGGAGGTCCGGCGCACCGCCTCGAGCACCAGCAGCATGAGCAGCGTGCCCGCAACGACATCCCACGCCTCTGGCTCGATGGAGCGATCTGCCGCAGCGTCCCAGTCGCGGAGAAACCAGACGATGCAACCAACCGTGAGGGCGGCGAGCAGCCAGTCCCAGGGCATCACCCGGTCGCGGAAACGGGCCGCTGCCGGGAGCGTGAGAAAGAGCAGACCCACCATCAGCGCCACGTGAATTCCGCGCAGCCAGGGTGCGCTGACGATGTCCACTGCTGCATAGAGATGGAACAGCGACGTGGCGGCAAGGGCCACCGTCAGTCCGGTCGCAAGGGGGCCGCGAAGGCGGTTGGCAGCGCCGTCCTCCTGCTCGACGAATCGCTCGGCTTCGGCCAGGCGTTCCGCCTCGACGGCATCGAGGCCCGGCTCGATCCCGCGGGTACTCACATCGGACTCACTGGAGCTTCAACCCTTTCTCGGCGAAGAACCTGACGGCACCAGGGTGGAAGGGGATGGCTGCTGCACCGGCTGTCTGATACTCGAGAGACAGCGTCGCGAACTCCTTGTGCACGGCGATCATGTCGCTGCGGCGATCGAACACGGTCTTCACGATCTCGTAGGCGACGTCGTCGGGCATGCTGGCATTCACGAACAACACGTTCCAGACATTCACGTTGCTCGAATCCTTTGCCATCCCTGGATACGCCGACTTCGGGATCGCGCTGCGGCTGTACAGGGGGCCGTATCGCTTGTTGAGCGCGTCCACCACGTCGCCGTGTTCGAGCAACTGAATCTTCACGCCAGGGGTCGCTGCCAGATCCGTGACCGCGGCCGTCGGCACACCGCCACCCCAGAAGAATGCGTCGATCTTGCGATCCTTGATGGCATTGACGGATTCGTTGACCGAAAGGCGCTCGCGCTTGATGCGGTCCCGCAGGCCCTGGGCTTCGAGGATCCGCATGGCCCACACTTCCGTCGCGCCACCGGGGGATCCGAGCGAGACACGCTTGCCCTCGAGATCCTTGAGGGACGTGATGCCGGTGCTGTCCACCGTGACGATGTGCATGCGGTTCGGATACAGCACCACGAGGGCACGCAGCGGTAGCTTCTTTCCGGAAAAACGATCATTGCCGGAGTAGGCGTCCCACGCTGCGTCGGCCATCGAGAACCCGATGTCGGCACGTCCGGATCCGACGAGCTTGAGGTTGTCGATGGAGCCGCCAGTGACCTCTGCGGTCACCTGCCAACCTGGAACGTGCCGAGAGAGCACTTGCGCGAGGCCGCCGGCGAGCGGGTAATAGACCCCGCCGGTGTTGCCTGAGCCGATCGACAGCATGCGGGACTCTGCGAGTGCATGCCCACCTACGATGCATGCCACGGCAAGAACGACGAGACGAACAAATTTCATGCGGAATCCCGGACGGAGCGAAAGCTGCCGGATTGTAGCAACGCCCCCCGTCGAACATGGAAATGGTTCCACGCGTCGAACGAACGAGGCGACACGCGCACGAGAATCGGGAACGAAAACGCGGCAAGAAAAAACAGAGGCGACCCTGGGGTCGCCTCTGAGCACATCTGTATCTGTGGATCGCTGCGGCGCCCTGCATCCTGCAGGGCGCTCAACTCAGACCTGGGCCTTGGCGGCAGCCGCTGCCGCGGCCGCAGCGCGATCCGCAGCGGACGGGCCGAGCTTCTCGCGGATCCGCGCGGACTTGCCGGAGCGCTCACGCAGGTAGTACAGCTTGGCACGACGCACTGCACCGCGGCGCTTCACTTCGATCGAAGCGATGAGCGGCGAATAGGTCTGGAAGGTCCGCTCGACGCCCTCACCGGAGGAGATCTTGCGCACGATGAAGGAAGAATTGAGTCCCCGATTCCGCTTCGCGATCACCACGCCCTCGTAGGCCTGGACACGCTTGCGGGTACCTTCGACCACGTTCACGCCGACGATGACGGTATCACCTGGTCCGAAGGCGGGGATGGTCTTGCCAAGCCGCTTGATCTCTTCGGCTTCGATTTGTGCGATCACGTCCATTTAGCGCTCCTTTTAGCCTTTAAGCTCTCAGGCCCATAAGCTCTCAGGCCCATAAGCCCTCGAGATCTCAAGCCTTGCTCGACTCGTATTCCTGCCGAAACTCTTCCAGCAGTCCCCGTTCCCGGGTAGTCAGTTCGCGCCGCGCCAGCAGATCCGGGCGCCGCAGCCATGTACGTCCCAGCGCCTGCTTCAGGCGCCATGTTTCGATGTCGGCGTGGTGTCCGGACATCAGCACCGCCGGCACACGCTCGCCTTCGTAGACTTCCGGGCGGGTGTAGTGCGGGCAATCGAGCAACCCCGATACGAACGAATCCTCCACCGCCGACGCTGCATCGCCGAGCACTCCCGGCAACTGCCTGATCACGGCATCCAGCAGCACCATCGCGGGCAGTTCGCCGCCGGACAGCACGTAGTCTCCAACGGAGATCTCCATGTCGACCGAACTGCGCATGAGGCGGTCATCGATCCCCTCGTAGCGCCCGCACAACAGAACCATTCCTTCCAGCGCGGCCAACTCCATGACGGTCTCGTGATCGAGAACGCTTCCCTGCGGAGAGAGACACACCACCCGCGTTCCACCGACACCGCAACTTGCCTGCCGCTGGCGGGCCGCCTTCAGCGCCTTCGCGAGAGGATCCGCCATCATCACCATACCGGGGCCCCCACCGTAGGGCCTGTCGTCGACCGTCCGGTAGGCATTTGCCGCGAACTCGCGCGGATTCCAGGCCACCATGCTGTACAACCCGAGTTCCCGCGCCCTGCCCGTGACACCCCATCGGGTCACCGCATCGAACATCGCCGGGAACAACGTCACGACGTCGAAATGCTTCACTCAGTAATCCAGTCCCCAGTCGACACGGATCTTCCCACCGACCACGTCGACCTCCTGAACATAGTGGTCGACGAAGGGGATCAGGCGTTCCTTGTCTCCTGCGACGACCAGAACGCTCTGGGCACCGTTGTCCATCAGGTGGTCGACGCGCCCAAGCAACTCGCCCTGGAGGTTCGTGACCTCGAGGCCGATCAGGTCGACCCAGTAATACTCACCTGCTTCGTGCGGTGGCAACTCCGACCGAGTCACCGCAACGTCCCAATGTCGCCATTTCGCGGCGGCTTCAGGAGTGTCGATGCCTTCCAACTTCGCCACCACCACTTCACCGTTGACTGTCGCTTCCTGGAGGGTCACGGCTCTCCATTCACCGTCATCACGGCCCAACCACCATTTGAGGTGCCCCAACAGTCCGTCGGGCTTCTCGGTGAACGGCCGGATCTTGAGCCAGCCCTTGATGCCGAACGGGGCGATCACGCGCCCCATCACCACCAATTCGCCCTGCGCTCCCGCAGACTCACCGGTCGTCATCGATGCCGGTTCATCCGCCACAGAAAGCACCTGGAAGCGCTATCAGGCGGCGGCAACCGCGGTCTTGCTGAACTGCTTCACCAGGCGCTTCACCGTATCGGACGGTTGAGCACCCTTGCTTTCCCAGTGGGAGAGACGGGCAAGATCGATACGCAGTTTCACGTCGCCGGAGGAGGCCACCGGGTTGTAGAAACCCACGCGCTCGATGAACCGTCCGTCACGTGGGTCGCGGGAGTCCGCAACCACCAGATTGTAGAAGGGGCGCTTCTTGGCGCCGCCTCGGGCAAGTCGGATCACAACCATTGGAATTTCCTAGCGGTTTCCAAAAAAGGGGCGAATTCTAGTCATGCGCGTCTCGGCTTGGCAAGGCAATTTCCACGCGCGGACCCATGTTCACTTCGACGCAGGGGTCGCCTGGGTGCGGAACACCTCGTCGAGGAAGCTGACGATCTCAGCCGAGAGGACATCCTCGCGACCCTCGAAGAAGTGGAGCGCCTCCGGAACGACGATCTGCCTGGAGCCGCGGATCTTGGAGATCTGCTTCAGACGCTCGGATGCGCCGACCTGGGTGATCTCCCAGTCCTTGCTGCCGAAGATGTCGAGGACCGGGATCTTGATCCGGAACATCTCCTCGAGACCGTTGATGATCCCGATGAAGGCCCAGGCCTTCACGTGAGTCTTTTTGGTGTTCATGAGGTACTGGTTCGCCATCGTCGCTCCCAGGCTGTGGGAAACGATCGCCACGTTCTCGAACCCCTTTGCCTTCAGCCACTCGGCCGCCAGGTCGTATCGCTCTGCTGCCTCGGGATACGTCGAGATGTAGTCGCCGATCTTGGCTCCTCCGCCCAGCACGGGAAGCTGTATCGAAAGCGTTGAGTAACCGAGTTCGGCGAGCTTGATCCGCAGCACCCCATACAGCTCGAAATCAGGATTCCAGCCTCTGCCATGGCCCAGGACGATGGCTCCACGAGCGTTCTCGGCCTCGGTCCAGAGTGCGAGGAAGTCGTGGCCGTTGGCCTGCTTGATCCAGACGGGCTCCCCGACGACGAGCCCAGGTACGATCTGGTCGGACCAGCGCTTCTCGCGGTAGTAGTCCTGCGCACTCGCGGAGAAGGTCACGAACGTCAACACGCACAGCAACAGGAAACGCATCAGGAACCGCCTCACTTCGTTCAAGGATAAGAAACCGGGAACTGCCAAGTCTGGGCCACAAAGCCTGTGGCAATAGGGAGACCCCTTGGCGGGCGCGGGGTTCGCAAGAGAGTCGTTCCGAGGCGGCATTGCCAGGCTGCGAACCCGAGGAGGAGGGCTCGACCTGACGCCCTCAGCGCATTCCCGGCAGCATGCCCTTCATGCCCCGCATCATCTTGGCCATTCCGCCCTTCGACACCATCTTCATCATCTTCTGCATCTGTTCGAACTGGTTCAGGAGACGATTGACCTCCTGGACAGTCACGCCCGCCCCCGTCGCTATCCGACGCTTGCGGGAGGCCTTGATGATCTCCGGCTTCTGCCGCTCCTGCCGGGTCATCGAGTCGATGATGCCTACGGTGCGGTTGATCACCTTGTCGTCCATCTGCTGACCGGCCGCAGAGGCGGCCTGGGAAAGCTGCGCCGGCAGCTTGTCCATGAGCGCGGAGAGCCCGCCCATCTTCCGCATCTGCATGAGCTGGCTCCGGAAATCCTCCAGATCGAAGCCCTTGCCCGACTTGACCTTCTTCGCGAGCTTCTCTGCCTCGACGAGGTCGACTTCGCGGCGGGCGTCCTCGATGAGGGACAGGACATCCCCCATCCCGAGGATGCGCGACGCCATTCGATCAGGGTGGAAGGGTTCCAGGCCCGTCAGCTTCTCGCCGACGCCCGCGAACTTGATCGGCGCCCCTGTGACATGCCGCACCGACAGCGCAGCCCCGCCCCGGGAATCTCCGTCCAGCTTCGTGAGGACGACCCCTGTCAGGGGCAGAGCCTCCGAGAACGCCTTCGCCGTGTTGACGGCATCCTGACCCTGCATCGCATCGACGACGAACAAGGTCTCGATGGGGGAAGTCGCCGCATGGAGCGCCTTGATCTCCGCCATCATCGCCTCGTCGATGGCAAGGCGACCTGCGGTATCGACGAGGAGTACGTCGTGATAGTGACGCCGCCCCCAGTCCTGCGCCGCCAGCGCGATGTCGACCGGTTTCTGGGACACATCCGACGGGAAGAAATCGACGCCCACCTGCTGCGCCAGCGTCTGGAGCTGGGCGATGGCGGCGGGCCGGTACACGTCGCACGACACCAGCAGGACCTTCTTCTTGTGCTGCTCCGACAACAATTTGGCGAGCTTGCCCACCGTCGTCGTCTTGCCCGCACCCTGCAAGCCGGCCATGAGAATGGTGGCCGGGGGCACCGTTGCCAAATTCAATTGGGCATTGGCGCCGCCCATCAGACGCGTGAGTTCGTCGTGGACGACACCCACGAGCGCCTGGCCTGGCGTGAGGCTCCCGACGACCTCCTGGCCTAGCGCCTTCTCCTTAACCCTGGCTATGAAATCGCGGACGACAGGGAGAGCGACATCGGCCTCGAGCAGCGCCACCCGGACCTCTCGCATCGCCTCCTGGACGTTCTCTTCGGTGAGGCGCGCGTGGCCGCGCAGGGTCTTGATGACGCCTGAGAGGCGCTGGGTCAATCCGTCTAGCATGCTCGAGGGAACCAGGAAGTTGAGGCGGGGGACGTATACTCCGTCACTGTGCAGCGGCCCATCCTGGCCGTCCGAAAGCGACATGGCTTCGATTCTAACCTACGGCATCAACGCAACCCTCTACGCAGCGCTCGGCGCGACGCTCGCCCGGCGCCTCTGGCCACGAGACGCCAGCCCGGATCCATCACCGGGCTGGTTGCGTTTCGCGCTCTTCGTCCCGCTCGCGCTGCAGGGCTGGATCCTGTACCAGGACGTGCATGGTCAGGGCGCGATGTATCTTGGCGTGGGTACGGCACTCGCCAGCATCGTCTGGCTGTCCCTGCTGATCTATTGGGGGGCCAACTTCTTCTACCGGCTGGACGGCCTGCAAGCGCTGGTGATGCCGGTGGCTGCCGTCGCAGCCCTGATGCCCGCGTTCTTCCCGGCCATGAAACCCCTGACGCACGTGGACGCACCCTACTTCCGCATCCACCTGACGCTCTCCATCCTGGCCTACAGCCTGTTCACCATCGCGTCCCTGCACGGTCTACTGATGGCCGTCCTCGAACGCAGCCTGCACCGGGGGACGCTGCCGGCGCCACTGCGCAACCTCCCGCCGCTTCTGACCCTCGAGAAGTTACTGTTCCGGATCATCTTTCTGGGCTTCCTCCTGCTCACAGCGTCATTGATCACGGGGATGCTGTTCTCGGCGGGGCTCTTTGGCCAGGCGCTGGTACTGACCCACAAGACCGTGTTCGGCATTCTGTCGTGGCTCATCTTCGGAGGCCTGCTTGCGGGTCGTGCACTCCGCGGCTGGCGGGGCCGCCTCGCCTTGCGCTGGACCGTCGCCGGTTTCCTGACGCTGGTTCTCGCTTACATCGGCAGCAAGTTCGTGGTCGAGATCCTCCTGGGGCGTTGAGACCGGGCAGAGCCTCGCCCGAGCCCCCACTCCCCAGACCCGCATCGTGGACGACATCTCCACCCAATCACTGCTCGTCGCACTGTTCGTCTTCCTGATCCTGTCCGCCTTCTTCTCGGTGGCCGAGACCAGCATGATGGCGTTGAACCGCTATCGTCTGAAGCACCTGGTCAAGATCGGTCATCGGGGCGCACGGCTTGCGTCCCAACTGCTCTCCAGGCCAGATCGTCTCCTGGGCGTGGTGCTGCTCGGCAACAACCTCATCAATGCTGCCTCCGCGGCCCTGGTGACGTATCTGACCTTCCGCTTCTTCGGGGAATCGGAGCTCGCGCTCACCGCCGCGACGATCGTGGTCACGTTCGCGATCCTGGTCTTCAGCGAGATCACGCCCAAGGTGATCGGCGCGACCTACCCCGAGAAGATCGCCTTCCCCGCCGCCTTCGTCCTGACCCCGATGCTGCGGCTGGTCTACCCGATCGTGTGGTTCGTGAACCTGTTCGTCAGCTCGATCCTCCGCATCGCGCGTCTCGACACCGGACAGAACGCGGTCAGCCAGAAGCTCACGCTGGAGGAACTGCGGACTCTCGTCCTCGAAGGCGGCAATTTCCTCCCGAAGCAGCACCAGAAGATGCTGCTGAACCTCGTGGACCTGGAGTCCGCCACCGTCGACGACATCATGGTGCCGAGGAGCCACATCGATGCCCTCGACCTGGATGCACCCTCCGACGAATTGCGCAGGCGTCTGGCCACTTCCGGCCACACCCGGATGCCGGTGTACGAGGGCAGCATCGAGAACATCGTTGGCGTCCTCCATATCCGGAAGATCCTCAATGTCTTCGAACCGGACTCCCTCGACCGGGAACGCCTCTCGACCGTCCTGCGCGCCCCGTACTTCATCCCCCTCGGAACACCGCTCCTCACCCAACTCCAGCAGTTCCAGGAACAGAACGACCGTCTGGCGCTCGTCGTGGATGAGTACGGAGAACTCATGGGTCTCGTGACCATTGAGGACATCATCGAGGAGATCATCGGCGAGTTCACTACCCAGACCCCGCACTCGGCCGGGGCCGGCGGGGCTCGGCAACCCGATGGCAGCATCATCGTCGAGGGAAGCGTCCTGCTCCGCGACCTGAACCGCCGTTTCGGAACCCAGTTCACCCTGGGAGGCCCGAAGACGCTGAACGGCCTCATCCTCGAGCACTTCGAGGACATCCCCGAGCCGGGCACCAGCACGAAGCTGGCTGGGCAGCCGATGGAGATCGTTCAGATTCAGGATCGGAGCGTCAAGTCCGTGCGATTGCTGCCGAAAGACGAGAGCTGACCCCTTGAATGCCGGGAGGGGGGTCGGCCGGCCGCAGCGCCGCGTCCTCGACCCCGGTAGGAACCAGTCGGCACGAGCGTGGCAGCAAATCCCCAGAGCAGCCTGTCGGGTCTCGCGAGAGCCCTCATCCAGAAGGGTCGCCTGACCGAGAAGGACGCCGAAGCCATCCAGGCGGACGCGACCGCGGCCGGCGTCGGCTTCGTGGAACAGATCATCGCGAGCCGCAAGCTGCGCGACATCGAAGTCGCCGAGTTCGCGTCCCAGACCTTCGGTTTTCCGCTGCTCGATCTCGCAGCGGTCGACCCCGAGTTCTTCCCGAAGAAGCTGATCGACGACAAGGTGATGGCGACCCGCCGCGTCCTGCCTCTGCTGCAGCGGGGCAACCGGATCTTCGTCGCCTTCTCCGACCCCACCAACCGCACCACGTACGACGAGATCAAGTTCCAGACCGGACTGATGGTGGACCCGGTCGTCGTGGAAGACGGCAAGCTGGCCCAGGTGATCGCAAAGCTCTTGCAAGCGAGCGATACCTCGATGTCCACACTGGTGTCGGAGGACATCGGAGCAGACCTGCTCGAGGCTTCCAACGATCCGGAGCCTGATGCTCCGCCCTCGATGGAGATCGACGACGCACCCGTCGTCAAATACATCCAGAAGATCCTGATCGACGCCATCCAGGGCGGCGCCTCGGACATCCACTTCGAACCCTACGAGAAGTACTACCGGATCCGGTATCGCACGGACGGCATCCTCTACGAGGTCGCGCAGCCGCCGCTCGCGATCAAGGAGAAGATCGCATCACGGATCAAGGTCATATCGAAGCTGGACATCTCCGAGAAGCGCGTCCCCCAGGACGGCCGGATGAAGCTGGTGCTGTCGAAGACGCGGGCGATCGACTTCCGGGTCTCGACGCTACCGACGCTCTTCGGCGAAAAGATCGTGATGCGGATCCTGGATCCGTCCAGCGCAACGCTCGGCATCGAGGCCCTGGGCTACGAGCCCGACCAGAAGCAGGCCCTGCTGCACGCGATCGGTCGCCCGTACGGCATGGTCCTGGTGACCGGTCCCACGGGTTCGGGCAAGACGGTGTCTCTCTATACCTGCCTCAACCTGCTGAACAAGCCCGGCATCAACATCTCCACCGCCGAGGATCCCGCGGAAATCAACCTCCCTGGGATCAACCAGGTGAACGTGAACGACAAGGCGGGGCTCACCTTTGCGGCGGCACTGAAATCGTTCCTGCGGCAGGACCCCGACATCATCATGGTGGGCGAGATCCGGGACACCGAGACCGCCGAGATCTCCATCAAGGCGGCCCAGACGGGCCACCTGGTCCTGTCGACGCTCCACACGAACGACGCGCCCACGACACTGACCCGGATGCTCAACATGGGCATCGCCCCGTTCAACATTGCGTCGAGCGTGATGCTGATCACCGCACAGCGTCTCGCACGCCGCCTGTGCAAGGAGTGCAAGCAACCTATCGAGATTCCGCGAGAGGCGCTCCTCCAGGCCGGATTCAAGGAGGAGGAACTCGACGGGACCTGGACGCCGTACCATGCCGTGGGATGCGAGGTATGCAAGAATACGGGCTACAAGGGACGTGTCGGCATCTACCAGGTCATGCCCATCAGCGAAGAGATCAATCGCATCATCATGAAGGGAGGTGATGCGATCGACATTGCGCAACAGGCCCGACGCGAAGGCGTCCGGGACCTCCGACAATCCGGCCTGCTCAAGGTCAAGCAAGGCCTGACCTCGCTTGAAGAGGTCGAGGCCGTGACGAACGCCTAGGCGGCTGTCGGGCTTGGGTGGTCGATAGCGAAACGGTGGGCGAGCGAGGACAGATTTTGACGATTTCGACGAACGTATCGGGAATACGTGAGGAGAAAGCGGCGGAATACGGACCGCTCTTCCATTGTCGCAGCCGAATCATCCCAAGTCCGACAGGCTCCTAGCCCCGGCACCCGACACGCACCGAGACCGCCCGAGGACCTCCATGGCCACCGCAGCAGCCAGCGCCCGAAAGCCCGAAGTAAAGGAAATCAACTACAGCTGGGAAGGCCGCGACAAGACCGGCAAGACGGTCAAGGGCGAGTTGCGCGCCGGAGGCGAGGCCGTGGTGCGCTCCACGCTTCGCCGACAGGGCATCCAGGTCACGAAGGTGAAGCGCCAGCGCACCGGCATGGGCGGCAAGATCACCGAGAAGGACATCGCGCTCTTCACCCGCCAGCTCGCCACGATGATGAAGGCCGGAGTGCCGCTCCTGCAGTCGTTCGACATCGTCGGGAAAGGGCACGCGAACCCGGCCGTCAGCAAGCTGCTCATGGACATCAAGGGCGAGGTCGAGACCGGCAACAGCCTGACCACTGCCTTCCGCAAGTACCCCCTCTACTTCGACGCGCTGTTCTGCAACCTCGTCCAGGCCGGCGAGCAGGCCGGTATTCTCGACAGCCTCCTGGACCGGCTGGCGACATACAAAGAAAAGATCATGGCGATCAAGGGCAAGATCAAAGCCGCCCTGTTCTACCCGATCTCGATCATCGTCGTCGCCTTCATCATCACCGCCGTGATCATGATTTTCGTGATCCCGGCGTTCAAGGACCTCTTCAAGAGCTTCGGCGCCGACCTGCCCGGGCCCACGGTCTTCGTGATGAATCTCTCGGACTTCTTCGTCGACTACTGGTACATCATCTTCGGTGGCATCGGGGGCGGCTTCTGGTTCTTCTTCTACACCTGGAAGCGGTCGGTCAAGATGCAGTGGGCCCTCGACCGCCTCTTTCTCAAGGTGCCCATCTTCGGCGAGGTGATCCGCAAGGCCACCATCGCCCGCTGGAGCCGGACGCTGTCGACGATGTTCGCCGCGGGGGTACCCCTGGTCGAGGCCCTCGACTCCGTCGCGGGGGCCGCTGGCAACTACGTCTACTTCGAGGCCACCAAGCGCATCCAGGGCGAGGTCTCGACCGGCACCAGCCTCACCGTCGCCATGCAGAACTCGGAAGTCTTTCCGAACATGGTGGTGCAGATGGTCGCCATCGGCGAGGAATCCGGATCGCTCGATGCCATGCTCTCGAAGGTGGCGGACTTCTTCGAGCGAGAGGTGGACGACGCTGTCGACGCCCTCTCGAGCCTGATGGAACCCATGATCATGGTGGTACTCGGCACGCTCATCGGCGGCATGGTGGTCGCCATGTATCTGCCCATCTTCAAGATGGGTCAGGCGATCTGATCCCCCTCCGATCCGCACACGGCTGGCGGGCTCCCCCGGGAGCCCGCGCCGCTTCCAGCGCCACGGTCGCATGATCGAACTCCTCCAGTCCTCGCCTGCCTTCCTCGCCACCGTCACCGGGCTGCTCGGCATGCTCGTCGGCAGCTTCCTGAACGTGGTCATCCACCGCCTCCCGAAGATGATGGAACGGGACTGGGCCGCGCAGTGCGCCGAACTGCGCGGCGAAGCCGTCGCTGCGCCTGAGACCTACAACCTCGTCGTGCCCCGTTCTGCCTGCCCGGCCTGCGGTCATCGCATCGGTGCCTTGCAGAACATCCCGGTGGTCAGCTGGATCGCGCTGCGGGGAAAGTGCAGCGCGTGCCGGACGCCGATCTCGATCCGGTACCCACTCGTGGAAGCCCTCACCGGCGCGCTGTCCGTGGGTCTCGCGCTGCACTTCGGCTACGGCCTCGCACTGGCGGGTGCCCTCGTCTTCGCCTGGGCGCTCGTGGCAGCCGCCTTCATCGACCTCGACACCACGCTCCTGCCCGACGACATCACGCTACCGCTGCTGTGGCTGGGGCTGCTGTTGAACCTTGGAGGCACCTACGTCCCGCTCACAGATGCAGTCATCGGCGCGGCTGCCGGATACCTCGTCCTCTGGTCGGTCTACTGGGGCTTCAAGCTGCTCACCGGCAAGGAAGGCATGGGATTCGGGGACTTCAAGCTGCTCGGTGCCATCGGCGCTTTTCTCGGATGGAAGCTGCTTCCTGTGGTCATCCTGCTGTCGTCCGTCGTGGGGGCCGTCGTGGGCATCTCGATGATCGTCTTCGCACGACACGGCCGCAGCGTGCCCATCCCGTTCGGTCCCTACCTCGCTGCGGCCGGGTTGCTGGCGATGGTCTGGGGGTCGGACCTCGTGCACTACTGGCTCTCGTCGATCTGATGCCCTTCGTGGTCGGTCTGACCGGCGGGATCGGTTCGGGGAAATCCGCTGCTGCCGACGCCTTCGCTGACCGCGGCGCATCGGTGGTGGACACCGACGTCATCGCCCATGAACTCACCGGGCCCGATGGCGACGCGATGCACGCCATCCGAGATGCCTTCGGCCCCGACGTCGTGACCACTGACGGCCGTCTGGACCGGGCCCGAATGCGCGATCTGGCCTTCCGCGATGGCACCGCCCGCAGACGGCTCGAGGCGATACTGCACCCGCTGATCCGGCAGGTCTCTGCAACGCGGGTGGCTGAAGCGCAGGGCCCCTACGTCGTGCTGGTCGTACCGCTGCTCGTCGAGAGCGGTGACTATCTTCGGCGGGTGGACCGCGTCGCTGTGGTCGACGTCCCCGAAGCCATACAGATCGCCCGGACGATGGCGCGCAGCGGACTCGACCGGGATCAGGTCGTGCAGATCCTCGCCGCCCAGGCGTCCCGCGAAGCAAGACTGGCTGCGGCGGACGACGTCATCGACAACACCGGGGATCGTGCCGCGCTGGACGCACGGGTCGCGGCGCTCCACGTCGACTACCTCGCACGCGCAACACAGCAAAGTTGACGTGCGCATGTTTACTTCCGTGCCCCCTTTGGTCGATACTCACCGGAATAATTTCCTGCCGGACGCGCTGTGATCAGCTACGAGTTTCCACTCAACGAACGCGTCAGGACCTTGCTTCGCCTCGAAGACCTGCACGAGAAACTCGAATACTTCGTGGCCTGCGACGATGGTCGCGAACACCACGCGGCAATCGTCACGCTCTTCGAAATCCTGGAAGTGTCGGGTCGAGCCGACCTCAAGTCGGAGATGATGCAGGAGCTCGAGCGGCAGAGGCAGCATCTCGAATCGCTCCGGAGCAACCCGGCCATCTCGGCGCAAGCACTCGACAAGGTGCTGGGCGAGATCGACCACGCCAATGCCGGCCTGTTCCAATCGTCCGGCAAGACCGGTCAGGAACTTCGCGAGAACGAATGGCTGATGGGCATCCGCCAGCGCATCGGGATCCCCGGTGGTGTGTGCGAGTTCGACCTGCCGTCTTATCACTACTGGCTGAACCTCGACGCCGACGGACGCCGCGCGGATATCGCCAAGTGGGCTGCACCGTTCGGACCGCTCAAGGAAGGCGTGCGCATCGTGCTTCGCCTGCTGCGCGAGAGCGGGAAGACCGGCCCGGCCAGCGCCACCCAGGGCCTCTTCCAGCAGATGATGGGCGGGAAGCTCGCTCAGATGCTTCGAGTGAACGTGGATTCGCACTATCCCTGCGTGCCCGAGGTCAGCGCGAACAAGTACGCCCTCAACATCCGGTTCACCCAGGCTCAGGGCGCAGAACGCGGCCGCACCTACGAGGGCGACGTGGACTTCGAGCTGACCTACTGCAATCTGTAGTCGCTTCGCGGAGCCAAGGTGCCTCACGGAGTTGAGGCGCCTCGCGAAATTGAGGCGGTTCGTATTCTTTGCCCGGCTCCGTCAGTGTCAGCGAGGCGACCGCGCTTCCATCCCCAGGTATCCGTCCGGCAATCAGCAACGCATGACATCCCCGTCGCCCCGCCCCCGTCAGGTCCGCTGCCCACAATGCAGTGGGCTCTCGCTCTACTCGCCCGACAATCGCTGGCGCCCCTTCTGCTCGGAACGTTGCAAGCTGATCGATCTCGGCCAATGGGCCTCGGGCGCCTACAGCATTCCGGTGGAAGAGCCCGACTCGGGGATGACGGACGCCTTCGACCGATCCGGCGACTGACGTCTGGCGGTCGGCAGGACCTCAGACCGCCGGGGTCCAGGCGCCTCGAATGCAGGCGATGCCGTGGGCCCCTGCGGTGCGCGCGTCGTGAAGATCCGCCGGACCGAGGCCTCCGATGGCGTACACGGGTAGCGTGCGTCGTGCGATGAGCGACTCGAACCTGACCCAACCCAGGCTCTCTCCACCCGGATGGGTTGCGGTCGGCTGCACGGCGCCCAGCAACGCATAGTCGAGCCCGAGGGACTCCGCACGATCCAGTTCAGCGGCGTCGTGGCACGAAGCCCCGACGAGCGCAAGACCGGGTCGCGCCTCCAGGTTCCGCAGGGCGCTCGCCGTGAGGTGAAGGCCGTCTGCGCCCGCGGCCGATGCCTCGTCCGCGGTGCCGTTCAGAATCACCTTGGCGCCGGCCGCGTGCGCCCGTGTCAGCACTGAGCGAGCGAACTGGATCCGATCCTCGGACAAAGCGCCATGGGCCCGGATCTGCACGAGCCGGAGCCCCTGCGACAGGGCAAAATCGAGGCCTTCCAGGAAGCCCGCAGCCGCATCGTGCGCCCCTGCCGGCGTGATGCCCATGACCAGCGGCAACGCGAGGGACGCCAGGATCGGACCGTTCGCCGGCAGGATGGGCGTCACCGTGAGATCGGGCAGCGTCTGCCACGCGAATGCCTGACCTTCGCGCGACAGCGGCTCGCCGCGCCACTGCGTCACGCGGAAGAAGTGCAGCCGCACGTTGCCGTGCGGATAACGGAACGTGCGGCAGATCCAGGGGTAGGCCGAGAGGACCTCGACGCCGAGTTCCTCCTCCAATTCGCGGCCGAGTGCGTGCGCCACAGCCTCGCCGGATTCCACCTTCCCGCCGGGAAACTCCCACCAACCCTCGTAGACTTTCCCGGCAGGTCGCTGCGCGAGGAGGAAGCTTCCGTCGTCACGTTCGATGACGGCTGCCGCCACCTCGATCCAGCGTTCGCCCGATGCGTCGCCCGTCACGGCGCTGGGGTGGCGTCGAGTTTCGCGAGCTGTTGTCGACCGGCGTAGTCCCGGGCGAAGTGCCAGGCCACACGGCCGCTGCGCGATCCGCGCGAGAGCGCCCATTGGAGGGCTTCGCGGCGCAGCTCCTCCTCGCTGGAAGGCGTGACGCCGAGACGCTCGACCCAGTACCGGGCGATCGACAGATAGTGGTCCTGGTCGAACGGATAGAACGACACCCACAGTCCGAAGCGCTCGGACAGCGAGATCTTCTCCTCCACGGTCTCGCCCGGATGCACCTCGTCGCCGATGTACTTCGTCTCGAGGTTCTCGTGCATGTACTCGGGCATCAGGTGGCGGCGGTTCGACGTGGCGTAGATCAGCACGTTCTCGGAGGTGGCCGCGATGGAGCCGTCTAGGATCGCCTTCAGCGCCTTGTAGCCGGGCTCATCGGACTCGAACGAGAGGTCATCGCAGAACACCACGAAGCGCTGCGGCTTCTCGCCGACCATCTCGACGATCTCGGGAAGATCCACGAGGTCGGACTTCTCGACCTCGATGAGGCGCAGGCCCTGCGGCGCATATCTGTTGAGGACGGCCTTCACGAGCGAAGACTTGCCGGTGCCGCGTGCCCCTGTCAGCAGGACGTTGTTGGCGGTGAGACCCGCCACGAACTGCCGGGTGTTCGCATCGATCAGCGCCGCCTGCGCTTCGACGCCCTGGAGATCCTCGAGGGTGATGCGATGCGGATGCGACACCGGCACGAGCGCACCGGTGTTGCCGCGGCGGCGCCACCGGAAGGCGATGGACTCATCGAGGTCCGGCAGCGGGACCTCGCGGGGCAGGAAGGCCTCGAGCCGGCCGAGGAGACCTTCGGCGCGGGCGATGAGCGCGGCGAAGCCGGCGCTGTCAGGTGCGGTACTCGGCATTGATCTTCACGTAGTCGTAGGAATAGTCGCAGGTCCACACGGTGGTGGATGCACTGCCCCGGCCCAGGGCGACCCGGACGGTGATCTCCGCCGGTTGCATCACGCGGGCACCGTCCTCCTCCCGGTAGGACGCTGCGCGCCCGCCGCGGTCGATGACACGGACGTCGCCCAGCCAGAGGTCGACGCCTGCCGTGTCGAGATCGTCCACGCCCGCATTGCCGATGGCCATCAGCAGGCGTCCGAGATTCGGGTCGGATGCGAAGAACGCCGTCTTCACGAGCGGGGAGTTCGCGATCGATCGGGCCACGCGCAGCGCCTCGGCTTCATCGCGCCCGCCTTCGACGGTCACGGTGATGAATTTGGTCGCGCCCTCACCGTCGCGGGCAATCGCCTGCGCGAGCGGCGCCGCCACGTGCACGAGCGCTGCGCGCAGTGCGGCGTAGGCCGGGGAGTCGGCGGAGACGATCTCGCTGCCCCCGGCATGACCGGTGGCGACGAGCACGAAGGAATCATTAGTGGAGGTGTCACCGTCCACGGTCACGCGGTTGAAGGACGCATCGGCGACCTCGCGCACGAGCCGGTCGAGCATCGGGCGGCTCACGGTGGCATCCGTCGCGACGAAGGCGAGCATGGTCGCCATGTTCGGCTGCAGCATGCCGACGCCCTTCGCGATGCCGGTGACGGTCACGGTGCGGCCGCCGACATCGGCCTGCACGGAGACACCCTTGGGGACGGTATCCGTGGTCATGATCGCGGAAGCGGCATCGGCCCAGCGGTCGGCACCCAGCGAAGCAACGCAGTCGGGCAGCGCCCGCTCGATACGTTCCACGGGCAGAGGCTCCAGGATCACGCCGGTGGAGAACGGCAGGATCTCCTCGGGAGTGCAGCCCAGGAGCCGCGCTGCGGCCTCGCAGGTGATGCGCGAAGCTCGAAGCCCGGCTTCGCCAGTGCCGCAGTTCGCATTGCCGGCGTTCACGACGAGCCCACGAAACGCTTCCCGCGCGTCGAGGTGGCGGCGACAGGTCTGTACCGGGGCCGCGGCAAAGCTGTTCTGCGTGAACACGCCGGCGATGCGCGTACCCGGCGCGAAGCGCATGAGCATCAGATCGCGGCGATTCGCCTTGCGGATGCCCGCCTCCGCGAAACCCAGCTCGACGCCGGCCACGGGATGGAGGTCTTCATTGCGGGGAGGCACGAGGTTGACGGCCATGCGCGTGAGGGTCCGTGAACGAGGGATGAAGATCCGGGCCACGGCACGCAGCGATGATCGGCAGTGGCCGGCACCGGCCACCGGAACGACCACCGGCGCGGCGGTCGCCCGGCAGGGTCAACGGGTCAGGCGAGCTTCCCGTGGCATTGCTTGTACTTCTTGCCCGAGCCGCATGGGCACGGATCGTTGCGCCCGACTTTCAACGGTGCCCGGGTGGGCTCCTGCTTGTCGTCGCCCGGTGCAGTCGCAAGGGCTTCATCGAAGTCGGCATGCTGGTAGCGCACGTTCTCGAGATGCACAGGCTCCTCGGCGATCGCCTGCGCCTGCGCCACATCGGCCTCGCTGCGGATCTGCACCATCATCAACAGGCGCGTGACCTCGTTGCGCACCGTCTCCAGCAGCATCGAGAACAGCTCGAAGGCTTCCCGCTTGTATTCCTGCTTCGGATTCTTCTGCGCGTAACCGCGGAGGTGGATGCCCTGCCGAAGATGGTCGAGGGCCGAGAGATGCTCGCGCCAGTGCGTGTCGAGGCTCTGCAGCATCACGCCACGCTCGTACTGGTGCCAGCTCTCCTGGTCGACCGCCGCGATCTTGGCCGAATAGGCAGCGCCGATCTCCGCCAGCACCCGATTCTTGATGTCCTGCTCGTCCAACTTGTCGTCGCTGGCGGTCCACTGGCCAACGGGGATCTTCACGCCCAGCTCGGCTTCCAGCGCCACTTCGAGCCCCGGGATGTCCCACTGCTCCTCGACGCTCTCGGGCGGCACGTGGGTGGCCACGATGTCGGCCACGGCGCCCTCGCGAAGCGCGACGATCGTCTCGGTGACATCGGCGCTCTCCAGCAACTCGTTCCGCTGCTGATAGATGACCTTCCGCTGATCGTTCGAAACGTCGTCGTACTCGAGCAGCTGCTTGCGGATGTCGAAGTTGCGCGCCTCGACCTTGCGCTGCGCATTCTCGATGGCCCGGGTGACGAGCGGCGACTCGATCGCCTCGCCCTCGGGCATCTTCAGCTTCTGCATGATCCACGCGACCCGATCGGACGCGAAGATGCGCAGCAAGGGATCCTGGAGCGACAGGAAGAAGCGGCTGGAACCGGGGTCACCCTGACGACCGGACCGGCCGCGCAGCTGGTTGTCGACCCGCCGGGATTCGTGACGCTCGGTGCCCACGATGTGGAGACCGCCCAGGGCGAGCACCTGATCGTGCACCACCTGCCAGTCGGCGCGGATCTTCGCGACCTTCGCCTGCTTCGCAGCGTCATCCAGGTTCGGATCGGCCATCACTTTCTGGATGTCCGGTTCCGGATTGCCACCCAGGACGATGTCGGTGCCGCGACCCGCCATGTTCGTCGCGATCGTGATCATCTTCGGGCGACCGGCCTGGACCACGATCTCCGCTTCCCGCGCATGCTGCTTCGCGTTCAGGACCTGATGCGGCAGCTTCTCGCGGGTGAGCAGCTCGGAGAGGATCTCCGACGCCTCGATGGACGTGGTGCCGACGAGCACGGGCTGCCCGCGGTCGTAGCACTCCCGGATGTCCTTGACGATCGCGTCGTTCTTTTCCTTGTTGGTCTGGAAGACCTGGTCCATGCGGTCCTGGCGGACCATGGGCCGATGCGTCGGGACGATCACGGTCTCGAGACCGTAGATGTGCTGGAACTCGAAGGCCTCGGTGTCGGCCGTTCCGGTCATCCCCGCAAGCTTGCGGTACATGCGGAAATAGTTCTGGAACGTGATGGAGGCAAGCGTCTGGCTCTCGCGCTGGATGGCGACGCCTTCCTTGGCCTCGACGGCCTGGTGAAGGCCATCCGACCAACGGCGCCCCGACATCAGACGGCCCGTGAACTCGTCGACGATGGTGACTTCGCCATCCTGCACCACGTAGTGCTGGTCCCGATGGAACAGGGCGTGGGCGCGCAGAGCGGCGTAGACATGGTGCATCAGACCGATGTTCACCGCGTCGTACAGGCTGCTGCCCTCCGCCAGGAGGCCAGCTTCGGTCAGCAGGCGTTCGGCGTTCTCGTGCCCGGCCTCGGTGAGCAGCACCTGGTGCGCCTTCTCGTCGACCGTGAAGTCGCCGGGGCCGTTCTCCTCGGCCACGCGGGCGAGGGACGGCACGATGCGGTTCACGCGGACGTACAGGTCACCGGTGTCTTCCGCCTGACCGGAAATGATGAGCGGGGTGCGCGCCTCGTCGATGAGGATCGAGTCCACCTCGTCGACGATCGCGAACACGAGGGTGCGCTGCACGCGTTCCGCCGTGTGGTACACCATGTTGTCGCGGAGATAGTCGAACCCGAACTCGTTGTTCGTGCCGTAGGTGATGTCCGCGGCGTAGGCCTCCTGCTTGAGGCCGTGCTCCATCTGCGAAAGGTTCACCCCGACCTTCATGCCGAGGAACCCGTAGAGCTTGCCCATCCAGGCCGCGTCCCGGCTGGCGAGGTAATCGTTGACGGTCACCACGTGGACGCCCGTACCGGCGAGCGCGTTCAGGTAGGCGGGCAGCGTCGCGACGAGTGTCTTGCCCTCGCCGGTGCGCATCTCGGCGATCTTGCCCTCGTGGAGCACCATGCCGCCGACGAGCTGGACGTCGAAGTGCCGCATCCCGAGCACGCGGCGACTGGCCTCTCGCACGGTGGCAAACGCCTCCGGGAGGATCTGGTCGAGCGTCTCCCCCTTCGCGAGGCGCGCCTTGAATTCTTCCGTCCGACCCCGCAGCGCGTCGTCGCTCAACTTCTCGAGCGACGGTTCCAGCGCGTTGATGGCGCGCACGGTCTGCATGTACTTCTTGATCAGACGATCGTTGCGACTGCCGAACACCTTCTTGAGCAGATTGGCGATCATGAGCAATGACGAGCGTTGGACGCCTTGAAAACGCATCGAGGGGTGAGCACTCCTGTCTCACCCCTCGATGCTGGAATTCGGCCGCCTCCGGTTTCCTGGACACCCACAAGCCTGGGCCAGCGGATCCCGGGGCGGATCGATCGGGTGGTGGAGGACATCGGAGGCTCCTGACCCACCCGCAAACCCGACCTCGATCAGGCCTTCGAGCCTGCCGCCAGAGCGAGCACCCTGGCGACCGGAAATATCACTCGCCTTCACACCAGTGATGTCCAGCGGAGACCACGATCGAAGCGGCCGAATATACCATACCGACCTTGCGAACCTGCCGTCCGAGCGGGGGCGTTTTCGCCCCGGATCCCAGTCTTGGTCGCCCCCTTTCTCCACGCCTTCAGACGAGTCACCGATGAACCGAACGAACGGACGTCCGACCGGCGGCAAGCCCGTGGCCGAGTGGGTGAGCAACCTTGCCCGCTCGAACGCGATCGCCGTTCACGCGGAGGAACTCCTGCGGCTGCAGGCGGTGTACCGGCGCTGCCTGCCGAAGAACTTTTCCGGAACCACCGACCTCGTCAACGTCAGGGAAGGCATCGTCTTCGTCTCGGCGCTGTCGGGGCCGGCCGCGCACCGCCTCAGGCTCATGGGGCCAAGTCTCCTGACGGCACTGCGCGCCAAGGGGCTCGACGTTTCCGAGTTGCGCGTCCTGACACGGCCACCTGCGCCCCGGCCCGAGGCCCACGAAAAACACGCGGTCGTGAGTCCCGCGGCCCGCGAGGCGCTCAGTCATCTCGCTGCGGAGATCCAACCTTCCCCCTTGCGAAGCGCCCTCGAACGGATGCTGGGCCGTCAACGCGAAGATCCGCTCAAACCACGAGGATGATCCGCTCCAGCACATAGAACGCCATGAAGGCGGCGGCGAAGTAGAGGGACACCCGGAAGATGCGGCCTGCCAATGCCAGATAGCGACGGTCGCGGGTGATGGCGAAGAACGCGAGTGCACCCCCGATGGACAGCAGCAGCAGGAAACCGGCGATCCGGAGGATCAACATCGGAAGCCGCGGGTCGCGACGCCTCCGGCCGCCGTCAGACCGCCTGGGCCTGCAGTTGCGCGAACGCCGGCGCGGACGCGCTTTCGGGGAACTCGGCGAACTCCCAGGCCCGCTCATCCTCCAGTAGGCGACGGAGCAGCGCATTGTTCAGCGCATGCCCGGACTTGTGGGCACTGAAAGCGCCGATCAGCGGGTGCCCGAGGAGGTACAGGTCGCCGATCGCGTCGAGTACCTTGTGCTTCACGAACTCATCCTCATAGCGGAGCCCGTCGGCGTTGAGCACCCGGTACTCGTCCATCACGATCGCGTTGTCGAGGCTGCCGCCGAGCGCCAGCCCCTGGGCGCGCATGCTCTCGACCTCGTGCATGAACCCGAACGTCCGGGCGCGGCTCACTTCCTTCACGTAGGAATTCGTCGCGAAGTCCACGACCACGCGGTTGCCCGTGATATCGAAGGCGGGGTGCCGGAAGTCGATCGAGAACTCGAGCCGGAAACCGTCGTGGGGATCGAGCCGCGCCCATTTGTCGCCGTGGCGCACCTCGACCGATTCGCGGACGCGGATGAACTTCTTCGGGACGTTCTGTTCCTCGACGCCCGCCGACTGGATGAGGAACACGAAGGGCGCCGCGCTCCCGTCCATGATCGGCACCTCGGCCGAGGTGAGATCGATGTGGACATTGTCGATGCCCAGACCCGCCAGTGCCGACATGAGGTGCTCCACTGTCGACACCCTTGCGCCGTCCTGCTCCAGGCAGGATGACAACCGCGTGTCCTTCACCGCGTAGGGTTCCGCCGCGATGTCGACAGGCACCGGCAGATCGACGCGATGGAAGACGATACCGGTCGACGGCGCTGCGGGCCGCAACGTGAGCACCACCTTCTCGCCGGTGTGCAGGCCTACGCCGGTCGCGCGTACGACGTTCTTCAGGGTTCTCTGGCGGAGCATTTCGGAGGGCACTTTCGGGGAGTCGGGCATGTCGTTGATCACAGGGAGAAAAGGGTATCACAGCGCCGATCCGCGGAGACCGGCGCCCCTGACGACAGCATCACCAACCTCAGTCGGCCTGCTTCCGCAGGAAGGCCGGGATGTCGAGCGTTTCGATGCCGGACTGCTTCATGGCTTCGATGGTCGCGTCGCGGTTGCGCCGACGGATCACTGCGGGGGTATCCAGATCCCCGTAGTTCGGCTCTGACACGAGGGGCGACGGATCGGTGCCGGTCCGGATGACCTGCAACGGCTTCGCCTGCTGACGGGTGACCGGGGAACCAAGACCGGTGGCCACCATGGTCACGCGCAGATTTTCGCCGAGCGTCTCGTCGATGACGGTGCCGACGATCACGGTCGCGTCCTCGGCCGTGAATCCCTTGATGGTGTTCATCACCTCGTGCACTTCCTTCATCTTCAGATTGGTGCTGGCCGTGATGTTGACCAGCACGCCTCGGGCACCCGCCAGGTTGACATCCTCGAGCAGCGGGCTCGCGACGGCCTGCTCTGCCGCCTCGGCGGCGCGGTGCGGTCCGGAGGCCATCGCCGAGCCCATCATCGCCATGCCCATCTCGGACATCACCGTGCGCACGTCGGCGAAGTCGACGTTCACCAGACCCGGGCACTTGATCACTTCGGCGATGCCGGCGACCGCGCCGTGCAGGACGCTGTTCGCGGCCTTGAAGGCGTCGAGCATCGAGATGTCCTCTCCGAGCACGGCCATCAGCTTGTCGTTCGGAATCACGATCAACGAATCGACGTGACGGCCGAGTTCCTCGAGGCCCTGCTGCGCCACGCGCAGACGCTTGCCTTCGAACGAGAACGGCTTGGTCACCACGGCCACCGTGAGAATCCCCAGTTCACGGGCCACCTCGGCCACGATCGGGGCCGCGCCGGTGCCCGTCCCGCCACCCATGCCAGCGGTCAGAAACAGCATGTCCGCGCCTTCGATCAATTCGACGATGCGCTCGCGATCTTCCATGGCGGCCCGCTTGCCCACCTCGGGGTTGGCACCCGCCCCGAGACCCTTCGTGACATCGCCACCGAGTTGCAGAACGCGATTCGCGCGATTGCGCTTCAAAGCCTGCGCGTCGGTGTTCAGGCAGATGAACTCCACGCCGTCGACGCCGCGGTCGATCATGTGGTCCACAGCGTTGCCGCCGCAGCCGCCCACGCCAATCACCTTGATGACAGCTTCCTGGGGTTGGGTATCGATGATCTCGAACATTTTTGTGGCTCCTCGTGCTGGGTGGGTGCGAATCGAAAGTTGAACTGCGTTGCCCGTGCCGCGTCAGAAATTGACCGCGAACCATTCCTTCATGCGTGTGAACACCTGCTGGAAGCTGCCGCTCGACAGCTTCACCAGATCTCTTCTCTTCTGTTGTTCGTGCGCCGCCATCAGCAGCCCGATGCCGGTGGAATTCCTGGGGCCGCGCACCACCTCGGCCAGCGGACCCAGATAGTTCGGCACGCCGAGTCGCACCGGCATGTGGAAGACCTCCTCGCCAAGCTCGACCATGCCTTGCATGCCTGCGCTGCCACCGGTGATGACGATGCCGGACGACAGGAGATCCTCGTAGCCGCTCCGTCGCAGTTCCGCCTGGACCAGCGAGTACAGCTCCTCGACGCGCGGCTCGATCACTTCCGCGAGCGTCTGGCGCGACAGCAGTCGCGGATCGCGATCGCCGACGCCGGGCACCTCGACCATTTCCGCCGGATCCGCGAGCTGCCGGAGCGCACATCCGTACTTGCGCTTGATCTCCTCGGCGTCCTTCGTGGGCGTACGGAGCGCCATCGCGATGTCGTTCGTGATCTGGTCACCGGCGATCGGGATCACCGCCGTGTGGCGAATCGCGCCATGCGTGAACACCGCGATGTCGGCAGTCCCTCCGCCGATGTCGACCAGGGCGACGCCGAGATCCTTCTCGTCCTCGGATAGCGTCGCGCCGGCGGATGCGAGTGGCTGCAGGATGAGGTCGCGCACTTCGAGGCCGCAGCGGCGCACACACTTCAGGATGTTCTGTGCCGCGGACACCGCGCCGGTCACGATGTGCACCTTCACCTCGAGCCGCACGCCGGCCATCCCGATCGGCTCGCGCACATCCTCCTGGCCATCGATCACGAACTCCTGGTTGAGCACGTGGAGGATCTGCTGATCGGTCGGGATGTTCACCGCCTTCGCCGTCTCGATGACGCGATCGACGTCCTGCTGCGTCACCTCGCGGTCCTTGATCGCCACCATGCCGTGGGAGTTGAAGCTCTTGATGTGGCTCCCCGCGATGCCGGTGTAGACCTCCTTGATCTTGCAGTCGGCCATCAGCTCCGCCTCCTCCAGCGCGCGCTGGATGGCGTTCACGGTGGACTCGATGTTCACCACGACGCCCTTCTTCAGGCCGCGGGACGGATGGCTGCCCATCCCGACGATCTCGAAGCCCCCGTCGGGCTTCGCCTCGGCGACGATGGCGATGATCTTGGACGTGCCGATGTCCAGACCCACCATGAGGTTGCGGGCTTCCTTGCCCTTGGTCGACAGCGTCATTCGTTTGTGTTCGGCGAGATCCATCGCGTGCTGCTCCTCTTCAAGCCCCGTTGCCCATGGCCTTCATCCGCACCGCGAAGCCGTTCGGATAACGCAGATCCACGATCTGCGGCCGTTCATTCATGCGACCCAAGCTCTCCGCGTATGCGGAGACGAACTTGCCGAGCCGCGCGGTCAGCTGGTCGCGCCCCAGCTCCAGCGTCATGCCCTCCGCCAGCCGCACCCGCCAGGCACGGCGCTCCGACACCTCCACCTCGGCCACGTGCAGCTGCAGCGGCGCGAGCAGCTCGCCGAACGTCCGATAGTTCGACGTGATGTCCGCCGCCACGTCCCGCGGTCCATGGAACACCGGCAGCTTCGCGTCCGACGCGGCAGCGAAGATCTCGCCATGCGTGTTCACGAGTTCGTCGGTGCCCCACCGCGCGATGGCCTCGTGCTCCTCGAGTGCCACTTCGAGCCGGTCCGGCCACTGGCGCCGCACCTGGACGCTGCGCACCCAGGGAAGCTTCTCGAATGCACCGCGAGAAGCGTCGAGCTGGATCGTGAAGAAATTGCCGCGCAACTCGCGATGCACGACCGCATCGATCTGTGCCCTCGTCACCTTCGAGATGCTGCCCATGACCTCCACCTCGCGCACGGGAAACACCGGGAGGTGGATCGCCGTGAGCAGCAGGATGTACATGAGCGCGACCGCTGCGATTCCGTAGAGGAAGTTCGCCACCACGGTCAGGATCTCGGGCCTATCCCACATGGGCCAGCTCCAGGATCGACAGCACCAGCTGATCGAACTCGATGCCTGCCGCACGCGCCGCCATCGGTACGAGGCTGTGGCCGGTCATGCCCGGCGACGTGTTCATCTCGAGCAGCGCCACGCTGCCGTCGGCGCGGCGGATGAGGTCCGCGCGGCCCCATCCTTCGCAACCCAGCGCGTCCACCGAGCGCATCACGAGTGCCTGCATCTCCGCCTCGACGGCCTCCGGCAGGCCGCTCGGGCAGTAGTAGCGGGTCTCGTCGCTGAAATACTTGTTCTGGTAGTCGTAGTTGCCTTGCGGCGCTTCGATGCGCACCAGCGGCAAGGCCCGCGTGCCCAGGAATGCCGCCGTCAACTCCTGCCCGGCGACGAACTCCTCGGCGAGGATCATCCGGTCGAACTTCAAGGCGAGTGCGTAGGCCTCGGGGAGTTGTTCCGCGCTCACCACCTTGGTGAGGCCGAGCGTGGATCCCTCGCGGGCCGGCTTCACGATGAGCGGAAGTCCGAGCTTCTCCACGACGGCCGCCCAGTCGGTGTCAGCGCCCAGCGTCGCCCAGCGGGGCGTGGGCAGGCCCGCAGCCACCCAGACCATCTTCGTACGGACCTTATCCATGCTGAGCGCGGAGGCCATCACGCCGCTGCCGGTGTACGGAATCCCCATCAGCTCGAGCGCACCCTGCACCGTGCCGTCCTCGCCGTATCGGCCGTGCAGGGCGATGAACACGCGGGAGAAGCCGTCGCGCTGCAGTTCGTGCAGCGGGCGCGTGGCCGGGTCGAAGGCGTGCGCGTCGACACCGGCGCGCAACAACGCCTCCAGCACCGCATTGCCGGACAGCAGCGAGATCTCGCGCTCGGCGGACCGGCCGCCGAAGAGCACCGCCACCTTTCCGAATTCCGTCGTCACTGCATGCCCTCCGACTGCCCCACGATCCGCACCTCGGGTTCGAGGCGCACGGCGCACTCGCGCCACACCGTCTCGCGCACGTGCTGGATGAGTTGTTCGATGTCAGCCGCGGTGGCCGCGCCGGTGTTCACGATGAAGTTCGCGTGCTTCGTCGAGACCTCGGCGCCGCCGATGCGGTGACCCTTGAGCCCGCACGATTGGATGAGCCGCGCCGCGTGGTCGCCGGGCGGATTGCGGAATACCGAGCCCGCGTTCGGCTGTCCGAGGGGCTGGGTCGCGATACGGCGCGACAGGAACTCCTTGATGCGCGCCCGGGCGGCATCGCCGTCCCCCGGCACGAACTCGAACCACGCACCGAGGAACCATTCGTCACCGGCTGCGGCATCGCGCAGCGCGCAGTGACGGTAGCCGATGGCGTACGCGTCCGGTGTGCGTTCCCGCACCGCACCGCGCCGATCGATCACCAGCACCTTGGCGACCCGCTCCCAGGTCTCGCTGCCGTAGCAGCCCGCGTTCATCGCGAGCGCTCCGCCAACCGTGCCGGGGATGCCCGCAAGAAATTCGGCACCCTCGAACGCATGCATCGAGGCGAAGCGCGCCACCTTCGGACTGGCGACGCCGGCTTCTGCGAACACGAGACCATCGCCGCGCATCTCGATGCTTCCCAGGGCGCCGTGCAGGAACACGACCGTGCCGCGGAAACCGCCGTCACGCACGAGCAGGTTGCTCCCCAGCCCCGCGAAGAGCAGTGGTTCGTCGGCGGGCAGACGCGCGAGGAAGACGGCGAGGTCCTCCGCGTCGGCGGGTGTGTACGCGCGGTCGGCCGCACCACCGGCGCGCCAGCTCGTGTGGCGATGCATCGGTTCGTGGAACCGCAGCACGCCGCGCAGGCCATCGGTGAGGAGCGTCAGGGCGTCGGCCATGTTCATTGCTCCACACGCTCCGCCGCTGCGGCGTGCACAAGACCTGGCACCTGGCCGATGGAGCCCGCACCCATGGTGACGACCACATCGCCATCGCGCGCCAGATCGAGTACGGCCGCGGGGAGATCCTTCCACTGCTCGACGAAGACGGGTTCCACCTTGCCCTGCACGCGCACGGCGCGAGCGAGCGAGCGCCCATCCGCGGCCACGATCGGCTGCTCGCCGGCCGCGTAGACCTCGGTCAGCAGAAGAACGTCGACGGAAGACAGCACCTTCACGAAGTCCTCGAACACGTCGCGCGTGCGGGTGTAGCGGTGCGGCTGGAACACGAGCACCAAGCGGCGTCCGGGGTACGCACCGCGCGCCGCGGCGAGCGTCGCCGACATCTCCACCGGATGATGGCCATAGTCGTCGACGAGCGTGAACGTGCCGCCGTTGGCCGCCGTGATCTCGCCGTAGTGCTGGAAGCGCCTTCCGACACCGCGGAACTCGGCGAGCGCGCGCACGATCGCGGCATCGGAGGCGCCGACCTCGATCCCCACCGCGATGGCAGCCAGCGCGTTCTGGACGTTGTGGATGCCAGGGAGGTTCAGGACGACGTCCAGCTCGCGGGCCGGCGTGCCGTTCGCGGCGCGCTGCACGCGGAACCGCATGCGGCCGCTCTCGGCACGCACGTCGACTGCGCGCACCTGGGCGTCCTCGGAGAGCCCATACGTGGTGACCGGCTTCGACACGATCGGCAGGATCGAGCGCACGTTCGGATCATCGATGCACAGCATCGCCATCCCGTAGAAGGGCAGATGCTGGAGGAAGTCCAGGAAGGCCTGGCGCAGCTTCGCGAAGTCGTGGCCGTAGGTCTCCATGTGATCGGCATCGATGTTCGTCACGACGGCGAGCACGGGCTGGAGATACAGGAACGACGCGTCGGATTCGTCCGCCTCGACCACGATGAACTCGCCGGTACCCAGCTTCGCATTGGAGCCTGCGGCCTCGAGCCGACCGCCGATCACGAAGGTCGGATCCATGCCCGCCTCCGCAAGCACGCTCGCGACGAGCGACGTGGTTGTCGTCTTGCCGTGCGTGCCGGCCACCGCGATTCCCTGCTTGAGACGCATCAGTTCCGCGAGCATCAGCGCGCGCGGCACCACCGGCACACGGCGCGCACGCGCTGCGGCGACCTCGACGTTCTCGGCCTTCACGGCGGTCGAGACCACAACGGCATCGGCACCCGCGACGTTCGCGGCGTCGTGCCCGATGAAGATCTCGGCGCCGCCCGCGCGCAGGCGCTGGGTCATCGCGCCATCGGCGAGGTCGGAACCGCTCACCTGATACCCGAGGTTCAGCATCACCTCGGCGATACCGCTCATGCCGGCTCCGCCGATCCCGACGAAATGCACGCGCTTCACCTTGTGCTTCATGCGCCTGCAAGCTCCACACAGACATCGGCCACGGCCACCGCGGCATCGGGCTTCGCCAGCGCACGGGCGCGGCGGGCCATCTCGAGCAGCTTCTCGCGGGTGAACCCGGCGAGGGTCTCGGCGAGTCGCTGCGGGGTCAGTTCTTTCTGGGGGACGAGCAGGGCCGCGCCCTGGTCCGAGAGGAACCGCGCGTTGGCGGTCTGGTGATCGTCCACAGCAAACGGGAAAGGCACGAAGATCGCAGCGACACCTGCTGCAGCCACTTCGGCCACCGTGAGGGCGCCCGAACGGCAGATCACGCAGTCGGCCTCGCCGAGCGCCGCCGCCATGTCGTCGATGAACGCCACACACTCGCCGTCCACCCCGGCGCGCGCGTAGTTCGCTCGCAGTGCTTCGATGTGGCGCGTGCCGGCCTGATGACGCACTGCAGGCCGCGCGTCGGGTGCCAGTTTCGCGAGGGCCGCCGGTACGACTTCGTTCAGCGCCTGCGCGCCGAGGCTGCCGCCCACCACCAGCAGGCGAAGCCGTCCGGCACGTCCGGCGAAGCGCGCATCCGGCGAGGGCAGCGCGACGATCGCGCCACGCACCGGATTGCCCACCCACGCCGCTTTGGCGAGCACCTTCGGGAAGCCCACGAGCCTTCGATCCGCGACCTGCGCGAGAACCTTGTTGGCAAGACCGGCGATGGCGTTCTGCTCGTGCAGCACCAGCGGACGGCCGAGCAGCGCAGCCATCATGCCGCCGGGGAACGAGATGTACCCGCCCAGTCCGAGCACCACATCGGGCCGCACGCGGAAGATCACGCGCGCGCACTGCCAGAACGCGATCAGCAGATTGAGCGGAAGCAGCGCCTTGCGGACGAGGCCCTTGCCGCGCAGACCCGCGAAGCGGATGTACTCGACCGGGTAGCCGCGCTTGGGCACGAGGTCGGCCTCCATGCCCTGCCGCGAGCCCAGCCAGACGATGCGCCAACCGCGCTCGCGAAGGACGTCGGCCACGGCGAGTGCCGGCATGATGTGTCCGCCGGTGCCGCCGGCCATCACGAGCATGGTCCGCGTCGCGACGTTCACTGCATCGGTCGTCGCCGTGGTCATACGGCCCTCCCGAGCATCAGCTGGCGGGATTCGAAGTCCACGCGCAGGAGGATGGCCACGGCCGCGATGTTCGCGACGAGCCCGCTGCCTCCGAACGACAGCAGCGGAAGCGTGAGGCCTTTGGTCGGCAGCACTCCCAGGTTCACCCCCATGTTGATGAGAGCCTGGGCACCGAGCCAGAGACCGATGCCCTGCGCGACGAGCGCGGCGTAGTAGCGCTCGAGGCGCACCGCCTGCTTGCCGATGGCGAAGGCACGCGTCACCAGCCAGGCGAAGAGGGCGAGGACCACGATGACACCGGCGAAGCCCAACTCCTCCCCGATCACGGCGAGCAGGAAGTCGGTGTGCGCCTCCGGCAGGTAGAAGAGCTTCTCGACGCTCGCGCCGAGACCGACGCCCAGCCATTCACCGCGACCGAACGCGATCAGTGCGTGCGACAACTGGTACCCGGTGTCGAACGGGTCGGCCCACGGGTTGAGGAAGCCCGCGACGCGCTGCAGACGGTACGGGGCGATCCAGATGAGCGCGACGAACGCGATCAGGAGCACGATCACCAGCGCGACGAATAGCCGCCAGTTCATCCCGCCGAGGAAGAGCACGCCCATCGCGATGATCGTGATGACGGCGAAGGCCCCGAAGTCGGGCTCCAGCAGCAGCAGCGTGCCGGCGAACAGCATCACCCCGGCCATCGGCAGGAAGCCCTTGCGGAAGCTGCCCATGAATGCCGCCTTGCGCACCGTGTAGTCGGCGGCGTACAGCACGACGGCGAGCTTGGCCAGTTCGGACGGCTGCAGATTGATACCCGCCAGACGCAGCCATCGCTGGCTTCCGTTCACGACACGACCGATGCCCGGGATCAGCACGGCGATCAGCAGGACAGCGGCAGCAACGAAGAGGTACGGCGCGGCCTTCTGCCACACGTGCACGGGAACCTGGAAGACCACGAATCCGGCGACGATGCCCAGCGCGAGAAAGATGCCGTGGCGGGTGAGGTAGTAGGTCGGCTGGAAGTTGGTGAGCCGGCCAGCCTCCGCCGTGGCGATCGATGCCGAATAGACCATCACGAGACCGATCGCGAGCAGCAGGATCACCGACCACAGGAGCGAGCCGTCGAGCGCCGGCATGATCGTGGGGCGCTTCAGCGCGTCGACTAGCATGCCGACCGCACGCCGAGTTGGACCACGGCGTCGCGGAACACCTGCGCGCGATGCTCGTAGTTGCGGAACATGTCGAAGCTCGCGCACGCGGGCGAGAGAAGCACGGCGTCCCCCGTCTCCGAAACGTCGAAGGCGCGATGCACCGCGTCGTCCATGTCGTCGGCGCGCTCATGCCGGACGCCGTGGGCGGCGAGCGGTGCGGCGATCAGGTCGCGGTCACGGCCGATCAGCACCACGGCGCGCGCGTGGGTCGCGGCGGCGGGACCGAGCGGCGAGAAGTCCTGCCCCTTGCCATCGCCACCCGCGATCAGCACGACGGGCTCGCGCATGCCGGTCAGTGCTGCGACGGTGGCGCCCACGTTCGTGCCCTTCGAGTCGTCGTAGAAGCGTCGCCCGTCGATCTCGGCGACGAACTCCACGCGATGGGGCAGCCCGGGGAACCGGGCAAGGGCGGCGATCATCCGCGGGTCGTCGATGCCCGCCGCGCGCACGAGCGCGAGCGCCGCGAGTGCATTGGCCGCGTTGTGCTTTCCGGCCACGACGAGCGCCGAGGCCTTCATGACGCGCCGCGTGCCTTCCGCGAGCCAGGCATCGCCGCCATCGGGGACGAGGCCCCAGTCCCGGTCTCCGGCTGGTGCCGTGGTGCCGAACGTCCGCACGGTCAGCTCTGCCGGCGGCATCGCGAGGGTCGCCGCATCGTCGCGATTGACGATGGCCACCCGGGCACCGAGAAAGATGCGCGCCTTGGCCCGACCGTACTCGGCCATGCCCGCATATCGGTCGAGATGGTCTTCGGAGAGATTGAGCACCGCCGCGGCATCCGTCCGGAGGGACGCCGTGGTTTCGAGCTGGAAGCTGGAAAGCTCCAGCACGATGGCCTCCGGCAGGGGACGCACACCCTGCTCCATGGCCCGCAGCGCATCGAGGACCGGCAGACCGATGTTGCCGGCCACGAGCGTCTCGAGACCGGCCGCGCGGCAGAGACATCCCGCCATCTCGGTGACGGTGCTCTTGCCGTTGGACCCGGTGATCGCGATCACGGGCGGACGAACCACACCGCGCGTGGCGCACAGTGCATCGATCGACTGGGCGAACAGTTCGACGTCTCCCGCGACGGGCACGCCGCGCGACAGCGCTGCAGCCACCTCGGGTTCTGCCAGGGGCACGCCGGGGCTTGCCGCCATGAGGTCGACGGCATCGAAGCTCTCCCGCTGGAAGGGCCCGAGGTCGATGGCGACATCCGGCATCTCGGTACGGATCGCATCGACGTTGGGCGGCGCGACGCGAGAGTCGGCAATGCGCACCGAAGCCCCGTGCGCGCGCAGCCACCGGGCCATGGACAGACCGGTGGCACCGAGGCCGAGGACGAGGACGCGCTTGCCGGTGACGTTCATGTCAGCGCAGCTTCAAGGTCGAGAGCCCGAACAGAACGAGCAGCATCGTGATGATCCAGAACCGCACCACGACCTGATTCTCCTTCCAGCCCTTGAGTTCGTAGTGGTGGTGGAGCGGCGCCATTCGGAAGATGCGCTTGCCGGTCAGCTTGAACGACGCCACCTGCAGCATCACCGACAGCGTCTCGACGACGAAGACGCCGCCCATGATGAAGAGCACGATCTCCTGGCGGACGATCACCGCGACCGTGCCGAGGGCTGCGCCGAGCGCAAGGGCCCCCACGTCGCCCATGAAGACTTCCGCGGGATAGGCGTTGAACCAGAGAAAGCCCAACCCCGCGCCGGCCAGCGCCGCGCAGAACACCGTCAGTTCACCGGCCCCCGGGATGTACGGGAAGCCGAGGTACTTCGAGAACACGGCATTGCCGGCCACGTAGGCGAACACACCGAGGGCGCTGCCGACCATCACCGTGGGCAGGATCGCGAGGCCGTCCAGACCGTCCGTGAGGTTCACGGCGTTGGAGGTGCCGACGATCACGAAGTAGGTCAGCACGACGAACCCGATGACACCGAGCGGGTAGGCCACCTGCTTGAAGAACGGGACGATGAACTCGGTCTGCGCGGGCAACGACGATGCGCCGAGGTACAGCGCGGCGGCCAGGCCCAGCACCGATTGCCAGAAGTACTTCCAGCGACTCGGCAGGCCCTTCGGATTCCGGTAGACGACCTTGCGGTAGTCGTCCACCCAGCCGATGACGCCGAAACCGAGGGTGACCGTCAGGACGACCCAGACCAGACGATTCGTGAGATCCGCCCACAGCAGCGTCGTGATGCCGATCGCGACGAGGATCAGTGCGCCCCCCATCGTGGGCGTGCCGGCCTTCGCGAGATGCGACTGCGGGCCGTCGTCGCGGACGGACTGGCCGATCTTGTAGATCGTCAGTTTGCGGATCATCGCGGGGCCCACCAGGAACGAGATGAGCAGCGCAGTCATCGTGGCGAACACGGCCCGCAGCGTGATGTAGTTCAGAACGTTGAACGCGCGCACGTCGGAGGCGAGCCAGTTGGCGAGGAAGAGGAACATCAGTGGCTCTCCATCGCCGGTTCGTCGTCGACCAGGCGGGCGACGACTCTTTCCATCTGCATGAAGCGTGATCCCTTGACGAGGATGGTGGTTCCGGCGCCGCACTCGGCGGCCACCGCGGCCACCAGCGACTCCAGTTGCGTGAAATGGCGGGCGCGCGAACCGAAGGCAGCCACGGTGTGCGCCGTGGCGGCACCGAGCGCGAAGAGCCCGTCGATCCCTGCCTCGGCCGCGTGGCGACCGACGTCGGCATGCATCGCGTCGGACCCGTCGCCCAGTTCGCCCATGTCACCCATGACGAAGAAGCGGCGGCCGGGCTGGGTGGCGAGCCAATCGATGGCGGCCTGCATGGAATCGGGATTCGCGTTGTAGGTGTCGTCGATCACGACGCAGCCGGCCGGACCGATGCGGCGCTGCATGCGCCCCTTCGTGCCCGAATAGGTGGAAAGCCCCGCCGCGATGGTCTCGAGAGACACGCCGAGCGTGTGCGCGACGGCAGCTGCCGCCAGTGCATTCCGGACGTTGTGCACGCCGGGCACCTGCAGCCGCGTGACGGCACTCCCCGTCGACGCGAGCAGCGTGACGTGACTGCCTTCGGGGGTCGGCTCCCATCGGGCTCCGAGATCGGCGGGACGATCCATGCCGAACTTCACGGTACGGCACGCGGTCGCGAGCCCCAGCCAGAAGTCGCGGAAGTCGTCGTCCGCGTTGACGACCTTCACGCCATCGGCGCCGAGACCTTCGAAGATCTCGCCCTTCGCGCGGGCGATGTTCTCGCGCGAGCCGAGTTCGCCGATATGGGCGGTGCCGGCGTTGTTGATCACGGCCACGTGGGGCCGCGCAAGCCCGGTCAGGTACCGGATCTCGCCGAGGTGGTTCATGCCCATCTCGAGGACCGCGTAGCGATGCCGCTCCATGAGACGCAGCAGCATCAGCGGCACGCCGAGATCGTTGTTCAGATTGCCCTCGGTTGCGAGGACGGCGTCGGCACCGGCGTGTGCACGGAGGATCGCGGCGAGCATCTCCTTCAGCGTCGTCTTGCCGTTGCTGCCGGTCACGCCGATCACGATGGGCGCCAACCGCGCGCGCCACCACGCGCCGAGACGTCCGAGCGCGATGCGCGGATCCGCGACGACGAGAAGCGGCGCATCCGGCGTCTTCACACGGGCGGGATCGCTCACGATCGCGCCCGCGGCACCGGCGGCGAGGGCGCCATCCACGTAGTCGTGGCCATCGACCCGCTCGCCGGGCAGCGCGACGAACAGGTCGCCCGCCTGTACGCGGCGGCTGTCGATGACGACCCGGCGCACCTCGGCATCGGCACCCGTGCGACGGGCGTCGAGCGCCGCAGCCGCGTCGACGAGGCTAAACACGCGCAGCTCCCGGAGCGTGGTCCGATTCGAGCGCCGCGCGCGCGACCAGCAGATCGTCGAAGGGCAGTCGGCGGCCGGCGATCTCCTGCGTGGTCTCGTGCCCCTTGCCGGCGATCAGCACGATGTCGGCGGGCGTCGCGAGGCGCAGTGCAGACCGGATGGCGTCGGCGCGATCGATCTCGACCTGGTGATTGGAACGCGCACCGGCCACGATCTGATCGACGATGGTGCGCGGATCCTCCGAGCGCGGATTGTCGCTGGTGACGATCGCGAGATGAGCGAGGCGGGTCGCAACCTCCCCCATGAGCGGACGCTTGCCGGGATCGCGGTCGCCGCCGCAACCGAACACGCAGAGAAGCCGTGCACCGGGCTCGTGACCGACGAGTTCCCGCAGCGTCTCGAGCGCCTTCTCGAGTGCGTCGGGCGTGTGTGCGTAGTCCACGACGACGAGTGGCCGGCCCGGAAGGCGCAGCATCTCGAGACGGCCGCGCACGGGTTCGATGTGCGCAAGGGCCTGCACGGCGGGCACGAGTGCCACACCGGAGGTCAGCAGCACGCCGAGCGTTCCGAGCAGGTTGCTCACGTTGAACCCGCCGATCATGCGGCTCTGCAGTTCGGCGGGACCCCAGGGCGTCCGGATCTCCAGCTGCAGTCCACGCGTGGAGAGATCGACGCGATGCGCCGCGATGTCGCCGCGGCCGATGCCGTAGCGCAGGACCGGAACGCCGGCGCCGTCGACGCGATCGGCCAGCCCGCGGCCGAACTCGTCGTCGAGGTTGATGACGGCGTGACCGAGTCCGGGCCAGGTGAAGAGCTTCTCCTTGGCCGCACCGTACGACGCCATGTCGCCGTGGTAGTCGAGATGGTCGCGCGTGAGGTTCGTGAAGAGTGCGGTGTCGAACTTCACGCCCGTCACGCGCCCCTGGTCGAGCGCGTGGGACGACACCTCCATCGCCACCGCGTCCGCGCCCGCATCGCAGAGCGTGCGGAGTTCGCGCTGGAGCGTGACGGCATCGGGCGTCGTGTGCGTCGCGGTCTTCAACTGCCCGGGGAATCCGTTGCCCAGTGTGCCGATGACCGCCGAGCGACGGCCGCTGTGACCGAGCGCCTGGGCGATCCAGTGGGAGCACGAGGTCTTGCCGTTGGTCCCCGTGACGCCCGCCATCCACAGCGACCGGGATGGATGGCCGTAGACGTGTGCCGCGATCGCCGGCGCGAGTCCGCGCAGACCGCCGACACCGAGCTGGGGCACGGCGATGTGCGCCGGCCAACGGAATCCGTCGGTCTCCCAGAGGACGCCCGCTGCGCCACGGGCCACGGCCTGTTCGATATGGGCGCGACCGTCCGAGCGATCGCCAGGGAAGGCGAGGAAGACATCGCCCGGCGCGACGGTGCGGGAGTCCTGCGTGACGTGACGGACAGGGACGCCCAGTGTCGTGAGCAGCGCGGGGTCGAAGACGGGCGCGGTCATACCTCCTCCGCGGGGACGTCGGACATCTCGGGCATGGGAACGCGGGGAATCGGCAGATCCGGGGGCACTGCAAGCACCCGCAGTGCACCGGAGAGCACGGATGACACGACCGGTGCGGCAACCGTCCCACCGTAGTGGTGACCTGCGCTCGGCTCGTCGATCATCACTGCCACGATGAGACGCGGCGCCGATGCTGGCGCGAAGCCGATGAACGACGACGCGTAGCGGTCGGGCGCATAGCGACCGTTCACGAGCTTGTGTGCGGTGCCGGTCTTGCCGCCGACGCTGTAGCCGACGACCTGGGCACGCGGCGCCGTCCCGCCTGGCTGCGTGACGAGCTGCAGCATCTCGCGGAGCTGGCGGGCGGTCTCAGGCGCGATCACGGGAACGCCCACCACCGGCTCGGTGCGACGCAAGAGGGTGAGCGGCAGAAGCTCGCCTTCGGTGCAGAACACCGTGTACGCGCGGGCAAGCTGCATGAGACTCACCGAGATGCCATGGCCATAGCTCATGGTGGCCTGCTCGATCGGCTTCCAGGTGCGGTGATCGCGCAGCCGGCCACCCGCCTCGCCGGGAAAGCCGAGCTGGGGAACAGTGCCGAAACCCGCAGCGGAAAGGGCCTCCCACATGCGCTTCGGTTCCATCGACAGCGCCATGCGCGCCGTCCCGACGTTGGAGGACTTCTGGATGATCTGCGATACGGTGAGATTGCCCGCCGCGTGGGCGTCGTGGATCGTGCGCGATCCGATGGTGAGTGCCCCGCCGGCGGTCTGGATGATCGAATCGGGCCGCACGAGTCCGTCCTGCAGCGCTGCAGCCACCGTGAACGGCTTGAGGGTGGAGCCGGGCTCGAACAGATCGACGAGCGCACGGTTCCTCGCGTGCTCGGTGTCGTAGCGCGCACGGTTGTTCGGGTTGTAGGTGGGCACGTTCGCGAGTGCCAGCACCTCGCCCGTCCGCACGTCGAGCACCACGATGCTGCCGGCGCGCGCGCGATGCATCGCCACGGCGTTCTTCAGTTCGCGATACGCGAGGTACTGAAGCTTCAGGTCGATCGAGAGCGCGATGTCGCGCCCCTGACGCGGCGCGCGCACGCCCTCGACGTCCTCGATGACGCGCCCCTTCCGGTCGCGGATCACACGGCGGCTGCCCGTCTTGCCGGCGAGTTGCTCCTGGAAGGCGAGTTCGATGCCTTCGCGCCCGCGGTCGTCCAGATCGGTGAATCCGATGAGGTGCGAGGCAACGTCTCCGGCCGGGTAGTAGCGGCGGTACTCCTTGTCCACGAATACGCCGGGCACGGCGAGACGCATGACCTCCCTCGCCTTCTCGGGCGGAAGCTGGCGCTTCAGCCACACGAAGTCGCGTTCGCGGTCGCCGAGTTTCTGATCGAGTTCGGCGAGCGTGAAACCGAGCGCCTTCGCGAGCGCGGCGCGCTTGTCGGCGGGGATCTCGACGGTCGACGGACTGGCCCACACCGATTCCACCGGGGTCGACACCGCGAGGGGTTCGCCGTGACGATCGGTGATCATGCCGCGGTGGGCCGACATCTCCAGCGTGCGGCCGTAGCGCGATTCGCCCTTCGCCTGGAGAAAGTCGCGCTGCATCCCCTGCAACCAGAGCGCACGCACGGCGAGACCGGCGAAGCTCGCGATCAGCAGCGTGAGGACGAAGCGCGTGCGCCAGACGGGCAGCCGCAGCGACAGGAGCGGATGATGTGCCGGGTTCACGGCACCCCCACCAGCGGCGAAGCGGGAATCATCTGGATACGCTCAGTGGGCGGCACGCGCATGCGCAGGCGGGAGGTCGCCACGCTCTCGATGCGGGAGTGCATGGCCCAGGTGCTCTGCTCGAGCTGGAGCTGGCCCCATTCCTCGTCGAGCATGCGGGCGTTGGCCTGCTCCTTCTGCAGTTCCACGAAGAGGCTGCGGGCGCGGTGCTGGGCCGCGACGGTGCCGAGTGCGCAGAGCACCACGACGGCGAGCAGGACGAGATCGAGGCGGATCATCGCTTTTCCAGCACGCGCATGATCGCGCTGCGGGCGCGCGGGTTGGCGGTGATCTCGGTCGGCGTGGCGCGCACGGCCTTGCCGATCAGCCGCATCTCGGGGGCGGGGATCTCGGCGGCGCGGATCGGCAGACGCGCAGGGAGGGACGGCGACGAGGCGCGATCACGCATGAAGCGCTTCACGATCCGGTCCTCCAGCGAATGAAATGCGATCACCACCAGGCGCCCCCCTGCCCCAAGCCGCGCACAGGCGGCGGCCAACCCTACTTCCAGCTCTTCAAGCTCCTGATTGACGTGAATCCGTAGAGCTTGAAAGGTGCGCGTCGCCGGGTCCTGGCCTGGCTCGCGCGTACGGACAACGGCTGCCACGAGCGCGGCAAGTTGCCGTGTCGTCCGGAGAGCGTCTCCGGACCGAGCCGCAACAACCGCTCTTGCAATCTGTTGAGCAAACCGTTCTTCGCCATAGCGCCAGATGACCTCCGCAATGTCCTTCTCCGATGCCCGCGCGAGCCATTCGGACGCCGGCTCTCCGCTCGACGGATCCATCCGCATGTCGAGTGGTCCGTCGCGCCGAAAGCTGAACCCCCGCGCCGCATCGTCCAGTTGGGGTGAAGACACACCCACGTCCAGCAACACCCCATCAGCGACTGCCACCTGCAAATCGTCCAGCACCTCGCCGATCCGGCTGACCCGCTGGTGCACGCAGCGGAATCGCGGATCGCTCCACGTCGCCGCGACCGCCACGGCCTCGGGATCACGGTCGATCGCGATCAGACGGCCTGACGGCCCGAGCCTCTCCAGGATCAGCCGACTGTGCCCGCCGCGCCCGAAGGTGCCGTCCACATAGACGCCGTCCGGTCGTACCGCCAGGGCTTCCACCGCCTCCACCCCCATCACGGGCAGATGCGGTCGTGCCCCACCGCCACCGGCGGCCGGGGCCGCGTCGGTCACAGGGCGAAATTCTCCAAACCGGGCGGCGGCTTGCCGTCACCCCGGTCCAGCTGCGCGAGCTGCGCTTCCCAGGCCTCGACACTCCAGACCTCGAAGTGCGAACCCTGCCCGACCATCATCACCTGCTTGTCGATGCCAGCGAATTTCCGCAACTCGGGCGAGACCAGCACCCGCCCGCTGTTGTCGAGATCCACCTCCTCGGCAAAACCCACGAGGAGCCGCTTCCACAGGCTGGTCTGGGGATCGAAGCTCGAGAACCCCATGATCCGGTCGCGAATGGGCCCCCAGGCCGGAGCGGGATAAAGGAGCAGGCAGCGATGCGGATGCGCTGTTAGTACCAACTTACCGCTCGAGCCCTGCTGTTCCTGACCATCACCAGATCCAAAGCCACGCTGCAGGCCGTCGCGATGCCGTGTGGGGACGGCGAGCCGCCCCTTCGCATCGAGACTGAGTTGTGCAGCGCCCTGGAACACCGTGATATGACCCCGTCGAGACAGAAATAAACAGAAAAACCCACTTTCACCAACTTTTTCCCACTCTATTTGAAAGAATTGGCAGGGTCAAGGGATGGGTCAAGGAAAATTTCTAGGCGCGACAAAGACTTATGCGCGAGTCTTCACGCACGGGGAATCGAGGGGAGTTCAATTGATTGAAGGATTCACGCCCTGAACTTAAGGTGAAATCTCAAGTTTCGTCAGGGTCGGCATCGTGCGCCGAGCAGCGCACCTGGGGCGGAAAACGCGGGGGCGAGTCCCACCGCGTGGCCCGTGGACCAACGGATCCAGGGGTGGATTCCCACCCGGCCGCAATAGGCGGGGCCGCCGCGTGTTTCTCGCGGCACCCGACCGATATCGGGACAAAGAAGAAGTTGGCGAAGCGGGCCTGTAAGCCGGGTTCTGTTCGGGGCTTGCGCCCCGTGACAGTCATTCCTCTGGGACCGCAGTTGCCTGCGGCCTCTAGCAACCTACCCGGGAGCGGCGCGGGCCACGCCATAGCCCCCCTATTTGGTCTTGCACCGGATGGGGTTTGCCGACCCCGGACGTCACCGCCGGGGTAGTGCGCTCTTACCGACGACGCGCCTCACCGCGCCGCCCGCACGTCCACCGACGCACGGCACTTTTTCAACCTTGCCGCCGACCGCTCGGAGAACTGCCCTCCTCGAGGTGACCTGAAGCCACCCGCTCGCGCGGGTCGCTACGGCCAGCAGTCGATGGCGGTGTACTTTCTGTTGCACTGATCCGTCGCCTCGCGACGCCCGGCCGTTAGCCGGCATCCTGCCCTGTGGTGCCCGGACTTTCCTCTGCGGGACGAACCCGCAGCGACTGCCCGGCCTGCTTCGCCAGGGCGGATTATGGGCGCGACGTCCCATCGCAGCCAGCACGAAGTGGCGGGGGAACCAAACCCACACGAGACATTGCAACCCCGCTTACCGCCGCCGGAGACGTTCCGCATGGGTCGAGGGATATACTCGGCCGTCTCATGCACGGCGGGCTCGTTCCGACATGGCTCACGACCCGGAAGCAGGCGCGCGCAATGCGCACCCTCGCTGCCCCCGACCCGCCGTCCGCATCCCCAGCTCCAGGAGAAACCGTTGGCCAACGAAACCCAAAGCATGGCGCTGTTCTGCGACTTCGAGAACGTCGCGCTCGGCGTCCGTGACGCGAAGTACGAGAAGTTCGACATCAAGAAGGTTCTGGAGCGGCTGCTGCTGAAGGGCAGCATCGTCGTGAAGAAGGCGTACTGCGACTGGGATCGCTACAAGGGCTTCAAGGCGCCCATGCACGAGGCATCGTTCGAACTGATCGAGATCCCCCACGTGCGGCAGTCCGGCAAGAACTCCGCCGACATCCGCATGGTCGTGGACGCGCTGGACCTCTGCTACACGAAGTCCCACGTCGACACGTTCGTGCTGATCACCGGTGACTCCGATTTCTCGCCTCTCGTCTCGAAGCTGCGCGAGAACAACAAGACGGTGATCGGCGTGGGCGTGAAGAATTCGACCTCGGACCTTCTGATCGCCAACTGCGACGAGTTCATCTACTACGACGATCTGGTCCGGGAGAAGCCCAGACGCGCAGCGACGCCGCGAGCAAAGCCGATACCCAGGACGCCGGCACGGGAGGCCCCGGAAGCGCCTCCCGCGGCTGCACCGGCGCCGATCGAGGCCGTCGCCGAAGTCGCAACGGAAGAGGTCGCAGCCGAGGCGCCGAAGCGCAAGCCGGCTGCACGGAGTCGGCGCGGAACGAAGGCGGCAGCGGCGAAGCAGGACGTGGCCACCGAGATTCAGGAGGTTCCCGCCGACACCATGCCGGTTGCCGAGGCACCGGACACCATCGACACCGAGCCCACCAACGGCAACGGCGCCGAGACGTTCGTAAAGACCGAGGAGCAGAAGAAGGTGGAAGCCATCGAACTGGTGATGGAAACCATCGAGGCCATGGCAACCGAACGCGGTGCAGAAGACAAGATCTGGGGTTCGATGGTGAAGCAGGCGTTGAAGCGCCGGCGCCCGGGCTTCAACGAGAACTACTACGGTTTCAGTTCGTTCTCGCGCCTTCTCGACGAGGCGGAAGCGCGAAAGCTGCTGACACTGGAACACGACGAGAAGTCGGGCGGCGTCATCATCCGTGGGTTCAGCAGCGACTGGTGAGGAAGGACTTCCCGGATCTTTGCGAAGTCATTGCAAGACCGGTCGCGCCAGTAGATCAGAGTCTTCCTAGCGCGCGCCCTCCTCGGTATCCATCTCGTCGAACGCCTTGTCGCGGCGGTGGACGGTGACAGCCTTCGCGAGCTTGCCGGCGCGCTCGTTCTGATACGCGACCAGGCGCTCCTTGGGAATGCAAACCCGGGAGTACGCCGTGGTCGTCTTCTTCAGGTACTCGAGGTTTTCGTAGATGACGGCGGACTCTACGAAGACCGGCAGGTCCTCGTCGCGGATCATCCGCTGGATCAGGGCCCTCTCTGCGGGGTCCGTGCGGTCCCGGAACTTCTCGTAGGCCACGGTGCGCATGGCCCCCTCCAGGCGCGCGACCATCGCCGACCGGGCGTTCGCCTTCGCCGTCTCGATGACCTCCTGCGGTCCGCGCGCCAGCCCCGAATCGCAGATGTGGTTCCGCGTCTGCTGGTAGTACCAGCCAGGTGCGCCTTCGATCCGGACCGACTCCATGCGCTCCAGATGTTGCTCGAACATGAAGGTGATGAAGGTCCTGACGAGCGCGAAAGCAAGGGATTCGAGCATGGATGACCTTTGATCGAAAGGGCGGCGACAGATTCGCTACGTGTCGTCAGTACAACTCGACGACGCGCAACGGCTTCTGACCTCGGTAGCTCGGCATGGCCATGCCGACGGAGGCGTTGATGTACGTCGGATCGGCGATGACGTAGCGCTTGTTCCGCCATTCGACCGTCTGCCAGTCGGCGCGCACCGCGGAAAGCGCGACCGCTGTCGTCATGTGCCCTGGGTAGTGCAGGCCCACCGTGTCGATGCCCAGAAGCTCCCTGACCAGCCACGAGAAGATGGCGGAGCGGTCCTCACAGTCCGAATACGGGAAGTGCAGCACCTCCTCGACGAAGAAGTACTTCTCGCGACCGAACTGATCCTTGTCGGTCTTGTACTCGAACGCCTTCTGAACGAACGCGAGCAGGAAATCGACACCCTCCTCCTGCGAGAGACCCTTGAGATGGGGCCCCAGCGCTTCGGCGAGGGATCGCCTTGCCGCGGGACTGGGTGGCGTGGCGAAGTAGAGTTCGAAGTCCAGTTGCGGAAAGCGATCGAGATAGCGGGTGACCGGGCGCTCGTAGGCGAGGTCGACGCGGACACGCTTGCCACGATTGTCGAACTCGAGGGCCCGACGGGTCACGGTGCCTGCCACGAACCCCGTTGCCGCGACGCGGATGTCCATCGCTCGCAGGGCGGTCGGGTAGCGGCCGGAATAGGCGGCGTAGCGTCCGGCAGCGGTCGCCGGATCGACACCGAAGAGTTCGTAGTAGGGCTTGCCGTCGACCTTGATGTAGCTGACGCCGTAGACGGACTGCTGAACGTTGACCAGCAACAGCAATCGCTGCGCGCTGTAACCCGGACGCGCATCGAATCCCGATTTCACCAGGAAGAACCACTGGAGCAGCAGCTGCTCGCGCGGTGCCGTCGGACGCAGTGCCTTCGTCACTTCCTGCCAGAGCAACGCGTGCCCCCAGTCATCGAGCGCCATCGCACGGCGCGAAGCCTCGATGGCATCCAACGTGGGCTGGAAGCGTGTGCCGCTCATCCGATCCCAGAAGTCCGCCAACCCATCGGGATTGGTCTGCACGGGCGGGAGCGTCCGCCAGGCGGGATCGATCACCACCTTCACGGGCGCGCCGAAGAAGTCGATCGAAAGGGTCTGCGAAGCGACGCCCGTCGGTGGTGTGCGTTCGAGAGTCCTCGGTGCGGCAGGGGCGGGGACGGGGCGGGCCGCAGGAACCGGCGGAGCAGCAGGCGCCACTGCGACATCGGGCCTCGCCTCCGGGGTCACCGGAGGAATGACCGGACCGGCGCGGGGTGCTTCGGAGATCCGCCCCGGGACAGCGAACTCACGCTCGGGAACCGGCACCACTGGCGCTGGTGCTGGCGGGCGATCCACGGAACGTTGCGATGGAACCTCGACCGCTTTCGTCGGCGGCGCCGCAACGCCCGGTGCCTTGACGATCAGATCGGACCGCGGCTGGACAGCAGCCGAGGGCTTCGATCCGGAACGCGGGATGACGGATGGACTCGGCGCTCGGCGCGGCGCCACGGGGAGCGCGCGCGGCTTGGGGCCGATCTCGGGCTTTCGCGCAGCGAAGGCCTCGAACTCGGCCCACTGCGTCCGCAGGTGATCGGCGAACTCCCGATCCTGAGCCGCCACGGCGCTCCGGAACTCCTGCTGGATGTCGGCGACACCTTCCTCGGCAGCGCGCTTGAACTTCTCGAACTCGTCATCGGCCAACGCCGGACGGGAAACAAGACATGCCGCCGTAACACATGCGCCGACGATCCGACCGATCCAGCGGCTGGTGAGCGCCATCGCCAATGTACCTGCCCGGCGGGTGCTCAGCCGATCTCCGTCGCCATCCGGACGATCTCGGCGGCCGCTTTGTCCTGCCCTTTGTCCTGCCAGTTGGCAGCATTGAACTGCCAACAGGGCGTTCGATCCTCGATCGATGCCGCCTTCACCATCTTCCCAGTAGCGTCCTTGGCGACCATTGAAATGGCGGATGTGACACACCTCTTCGGACAGGTCGTCGGAGTTCAGGATCCGGGAGGCAGTCATCGCAGGAAGTCCTGTCAGAAGGAAGGCGGTTGGCGGCGAAATCTCTGCGGGACCCGGCGGTGGCTCGATCGGCGCGCCACGCGCACTGCGTGTCACAAGGTCAGAGCACGAACATCAACGGGAGCAAATCACTCGGAGGGAACCAGCCAGACCCACAGCGCGCCGGTGAGCGGATCCAACCACTTCTCTTTCACCTGCGCCTTCACCTCGCGATCGCGGACCTCCTCCCGGATGGCCTTCTCCGAGACGGAACTCATGCGGTCGTTCACGGTGGTCTGCGCGATGTCGTGATCGCTGCTGATCGTGACGCCGTAGCGCTTGGCGAACTCCTCGCGCGCTCGGGAGATCGCCAACTCTTCCTGCGCCTGCTTGCCTCGCACATGGAAGGCTGCCGACGACGAAACGCCTACCCCCGGGTTCTCGATCCAGCCCGGACGCGGCGGTTGCGCGAGACCCTCCGGCCCCGGATGCCGCGTGGCGCAGGCAGCGATGAACACCAATGCAGCAAAGCTGAGAATCTTCACAAGTCGCATGGGGTGTCCGGGCTGACGACCAGTTGTATCCGAGGCATCTGATGGGGGTGACCTACCTGACGCACCTGCGGGGGACCGGCAGGCTCGACACATCGCCGCGCCGGTCTCCACGGACAACCTGCTACTGACGACCTTCCGCGGCCATCTTGGCGATCTCGGCCGCCATTTCGTCCTGCCCCTTCGCCGCCTTGAACTGCTGCCACAACGCGCGCTCGTTGTTCATGCTCGTCTTGAGAATCTTCTCGGTGGCTTCCTTCGTGACGGTCGGGTCGAGACCGACGAGCACGTAGATGCCGCCCTTCGGGCTCGTCTGGCTGCGGTAGATGCGGGAGCCCGTGATGGTCTCGGAGGTGATCAGCTTCGAGACGCTCGTGTTGACCTTGTCGACCGTTTCGGCAGAACCCGCACCGGTGGTCTCGACGTACTGCTTGATCATGTTGTTGACGTGCACCTTCATCTGCTGCGCGAGCTTCACGCGGGCATCGGCGGCGGCTTGATCCTTCATGAATGCCGCACCGGCGGCGGACTTCTCGTGCACGCCGACCGCAGACACCGCCACGCCTTCCACAGGCGCGTCGCAGATCCAGAGCGGCGCGGCGTCCTTCGGGGAGTCGGGGTACACGCACTCCAAGGGCGGCAGCGCCACGCTGTCGGTCTTCGGGGTCGATGAGCAGCCGGCAAGAACAGCAGCAGCGGACGCGATCAGAAAGCTTTGGATACGGATGGGACGCATGGGCGAATCTCCTGGAGTGTCAGTGATGTCTGCAAATCGTCGTCTTTCGGGCCTCACCGCTCGATTGCAGCAACCTTGCGGTCGATGTCGCAGGCCATTGGCAGAAAGGTCGCATCGATATCGCGTCCTGCAATCTTCATGCTCGACCTCGCGAGTTTTTTAGCAGAACGGCAAAGGGTAAGCAACCTGTCGGGAGGAGACTCGCACAATGTCGACCGCTCGAAAATCACGCGCGATGCAGATTGTGGGGCACGGCGTGGCTTGCTACCCTCGCGCGGGGACGGACGGGTCACAGCACTCCGGCACGTCAGCCCTCATCGACACAGGCCGTGGTCCTCGGCACTGCATTCATCTTGCGCCGCGAACGCGGCATTGGTCGGGAGGCCAGATCAGCATGGCTCGAGCACTGGTAGCACTTGTCTTCGCAATCGGCGTCCTTGGCCTCCTGGGTGGCTGCCTCTCCATGGGCTCCACGCGAGACGCCGGTCCTGCGCCGGATTGGGTTCTCAACCCGCCGCCCGATTCCGCCACTGCCTGGTATGGCGTGGGAGAAGGCATCGATCGCGAGATCGCCCGCCGCGCAGCGCTGAAGGACGTGGCGACGAAGTTGCGGGTCAGCATCTCCGGTCGCATCGACAGCCAGGTGACCGACACCAACGGCAAGGTGGACCGGCAGGCGCGCAGCCGCTTGTCCGAGGAAGTCCAGAAGACCGAGTTCCGCAATTTCTCCATCGAACAGACCGCTCAGGGTGGCAAAGGCTTCTTTGTCCTGGTGAAGGTGGACCGCCAGGCTTTCATGGGTGACATCCGGGCGAAGCTCGACCCGTTGGATGCCACCATCGAGCAATCTGTTGCGTCCCTCGAGAAAGCCTCTCCACTCGAGCGCTTCATCGGGCTCCGCCGATTGCTGCCCACGCTCGACAGCGCCAGCGCCCAGGCGCAATTGCTGGTGGGTGCGGAGAACGGTGGCTCGGGCGTTGCGAAGCTGAAGCGCTACCAGGCCGTGCAGCAGCAGGTCGACGAATCCTCTGCCGGACTGGTGTTTCAGCTGCAGGCCAAACCACAGGACGCCGACGTCGCCGCCGCGATCGGCACGTTCGTGAACGAGAACGGCATGCGTGCCGTGACCTCCGCCGGCGGCGCTGGAAACGTACTCGTGGTGACGGCCGTCAACCGCGAGGACGAGATCTACGGCAGCAAGGTGGTCAAGCTCAACGTGAACGTGAACATCCGTGACGATCGCGGACTATCGCTTGCGAGTCGCGACCACGAGGTCTCGGGGACGTCCCGCTACGACTACAAGGCAGCACGGCAGAACGCTGTCCAGGCGTTGCTCACCACACTGCGTGAGGAAGGCCCGATCGCCGGACTCGGCTTCGGACAGAAGTAGGCATCGTGCGCGAGACCGGCGTGGGCCGGCGGGCATGGTGGTTCACCCACGATTGCGATTCGGCAACCATGAACGCCCCGCGTCACGATCGCATCCGGCTTCGCGCTCACGCATCTCGCAGAAGACTGCATCCGCGCGGAGGAGGTCCTTGCGGCGCACTGCCCGTCAACGCGTCCATCCCGGGATGGTTGTTCACTGCGAGCCGCCGTCCATGGCCGGCGCGCTATCGCCATCAGCCATGATCCGTTTCCAGTCGGAGTCGACAGAATGACAATACTTTCCAGGCTCTTGATCGCCCGCGCCATGGCGCTCGGGATCCTTGCCGCATCCGGGTCGAACTGCCTTGCGCAGGCGGAGGTCGCGGAGGTGGTCCGCGTCGAGGGGCGTGCTGAGACCCGCGACCGCGCCGGAACGACCCAGGGGCCCGTACGCGTCGGAACACGGCTCACCGAGGGCGGCACCATCGAGACCGGCGACAACGGCCGCGTGGTCGTGAAGCTGGGGACCAGCGGCTTCGCCGTGCTGGACCGGAAGAGCAAGCTGGAGGTCCCGCCGCCGAAGGAACGCGCCGGCCTCCTGCGCCAGATCACCGGGTGGATCTACTACGCATTCCGCACTGACGCCACCCGCAAGGAGCCCGTCTCGGTCCGGACGACCGTCGCCACGATCGGAATACGGGGCACGCGTTTCCTGGTGGTGAATGTTCCGGGTCGCAGTGAAGTCGGCATGCGAAAGGGGCAGGTGAACATCGAAAGCCCCGAGGGCGAGTTCGAACTGCGCCGCAGCGCAGAGAAGGATGAGTTCGAGGCCTACAAGGAGCAGGGCTCAGCGGCGGTGGAGCAGGAGAAGAAGGACTTCGAGAAATTCGAAGCTGCAACGAAGACTGAGTTCGCGCAGTACACGCGCGAGTTCACGCTCGGCGCGGACAGGCAGGCGGTCTTCGATGGCAAGCAGGTGCGTGAGCAGGCCCTGAGTGCGGAGGCCAGAGGCGAGATGGAATCAGCCGAGGCATTCGGGGCCGACTGGCTGAGAAGGGTGAAGGATTAGTCCGCTGCAGTAAGCGGGCCGTCGACGAGCGCGGGAGGCGCGGCGTGCAAACCGCGCCGCTCCCGACGTGCGATCGACGGAGATGAGCGGAGCGGCCTCCGGTCACGTCGTTGCGGATGGCGAACGCACCCGGCACCCATTCATCGATTCCTGCCGAGCCCCCGCAGCGAACCCCAGATATCGCCTTCGTGCTTGACCATGACCTGATCCCCGAGGCTGACCTTGTTCGCCTTCTCGACGTCGTCGGGAATGACCCAGGCTTCGGATGCGAGCACCAGCTCCGACACTTTTCCCTTCACCACGTCGATGAGGTCGGTGGACGTCTTCTTCGTGATCGGATTGACACTGTCCTGCTCCGACACGATGACCACCGTGGATCCGGGAAGCAGTCCCTGGGATGCCCCCATGGACACCTTGAAGATCGTCTTCTTGCCGTTGGCTCTCCGCCCGATCACGAACCCTCTCGGAGCGAACACGTTCAGCAGCTCCGCCTTGGCCTCGCTGGACTCGACCGCTGTCTTCAGAGATGTAAGGAGCAGCTGGGACTCCAGCGGCGCCATATCGGCCGTCCGCTGGTTGTCCGCGCCCGAACTCGTCACGGCCTTCAACTCGCGCAGACTCGGCACTTCGTAGACGCGCACGGCAGTGCTTACCTGGGCCACATGATTGAAGTGCGGCCTGACCACGATCTGGTCGTTCTTGCCATCGACCGCGTACCGCTCGACGAAGCCGGGATAGCTGGCTGCCGCGATTGCAAACGTCGTGTCGCCCCCGGTCATTCGCTGGGCAGGAATCAGCGTCGGTGCGTAGGAAGCATTCGTGATCGTCGCCTTGACCGCGTACCGCGCCACGGACGGTTCCATCTGGCTGCCGCACTTTCCGGCGCCCTGAAGCTCGCACATCTTGATTTCCTGGTCGAGCTTGCCAGCCAGGCTGCGATCGACGATCTCGACGCCGTTGCCAGCGAGAATAGCCTCCACTTCGCGAGTGAGCGCGTCGGTGAGCTCCTTGTAGGCTTGCCCATCAGCGGCACTTTGTTCACCGCGCAGTAGGACGACCTTGGTTCTGTCCTGGCTCGCCTTCAGGATGCTTTCCGTGGGCATCTTGACGGCGGGATCCATCAGAGCGGTGGTGTCATCGGGGTACTCGGACAGCGACAGCTTGATCGACTGACAGCCGGAGACCACCAAGGCAATTGATACGACAACGCAGGCGCGGGCGAAGGAACTTGGCATTGGGGCATGTCCTTTGAACGAGTGGGTGGCAGGGCTGATGGTCGATTGGGCACCACGCCGCCGGTCTGACGCTCGCGATGCTCTTTAGTGGCGCCCCCGTTCTACTGTCTGGGAGGCCCCTTTCTTCGCCGCTACCTTGCGAACCAATTTAACCGCCCCACCCTGTCGTTGCAATACGACAAAAATTAGTGCGTCAGTGACTTGGACGGTGGCTTTGTCCGACTTCCGCCCTGCGGCGGCGCAAGGCATGCACGCAGGGAGCGCGCCCGACCAACGCGCACGTCAGGCGGGCTTCCTCGCCACGCACGACACCCAGGCCTGCGCCCATAGTCCTTCCGGATCGGTCTGCCAGTCGCGCACCACCTCCGCCAGTCGATCGTGACCGTCACGCTGCAACTGGAGAGAGATCACCTCGCCGATGATGTTCGAGGGATCGTAGTTCTCGTAGCGCGCCTGCATCCGCGGTGCCACGAACCCCGCATCCCGCAGGATCGTCCCGAGCTTGCGCCCCGTTCGGGTGTCGCCACCGTTGCGATCCTGGGTCTCGCGATACATCCGTACGGCGGCCACGAGTTCCGGCGTCTCAGGAGCCACGATGAATCCATCCCAGTCGGGAGTCGCCACGCCGATCACACCACCGGGCTTCAGCACACGCAGGCATTCCTTTGCAGCACGCACCGGTTCGCCAAGATGCTCGAGCAACGCGTGGGAGAAGACCGCATCGAAGCTCGCATCGGGAAACGGAAGCTCGTAGATGCTCGCTTCCCGGAACATCGCGTTGGCGATGCCCTCGCCTTGCGCCCGGGCCGTCGCCATCGCGATCTGGGATGCACTCATGTCGATACCTGTCACGGCGCCCGGCGCGACAGCCCTCGCGATGCCCTGCGTGATGCTGCCAGGGCCGCACGCACAGTCGAGCACCTGCATGCCAGCGGCAAGGTACGGTACGAAGAACGCACCATGGGAATCCAAGGTGCGGCGTGTGAGGAACCGCATCGCGGTCTCGTCCCAGCCGAGGGTGTACTGCACGTTGGTCACAGGAGAATCATCCGAAGTAGGAGACGTATCGGGGCGCCCGTCCGGCGCGGCTTGGTGGTCCGCGATGCCAACGCGGACCGGATCGGAAACTGGTCAGCACTCGGAAGGACATGGTCAGGCGTGGAACCGCGCGATCCAGTCAGGGTGCGCGAGCGCTTCGGCGTTCACGATGTGTTCAGGCTTGCGCCCTTCGGCCAACGTCACTGCCGAACGGAACGCGCCCTCGCCCAGCATGCGCAGGCACTCGTCCGTATGGCAGATCGCGTGGGGCGCCACGATCACGTTGTCGAATGCGAGCAGCGGATTGTCGACCGGCGTCGGTTCCTTCTCGAAGACATCGATGGCAGCGCCCTGGATACGCCTATCGCGAATGGCCTCGACCAACGCAGCCTCGTCGACGACCGGTCCGCGGGATGTGTTGATGAAGTAGGCAGTCGGCTTCATGCGGGCGAACTGTGCCGCCCCGATCAGCCCGCGGGTGCGGGCGTCGAGCAAGCAGTTCACCGAGATGAAGTCCGACGTCGCGAGGAGCGTGTCGAGATCGGTCATGGCCACGCCGAGATCCCGCACGTCGGCCTGCGACACGTGGGGATCGTGACCGATCAACTTCAGATCGAACGGCCTTGCCAGCTTCAGCACTTCGCGGCCGATGTTGCCCACGCCGATCACGCCCAGCGTGCGGCCCATGAGGCCCATGCCGAGGAAGTCGCCCTTCTCCGCCCAGCGACCGTCGCGCACGAGACGATCCTTGAGCACCATCCGGTGCGCCAGCGCAAGCACGTAGGCCATGACGGACGCCGCCACCGGACGACGCACGCCGTCGGGCGTGATGGTGAGCAGGACGCCCCGCTCGGTGCAGGCGGCCACATCGATGGAGTCGTACCCGACGCCGAATCGCGCGATCAGCTTCAGCTTCCGATCGCCACCGGCGAGCGTGTCGCGCGTGACCCGCGCCGTGAGCAGACACAGCGCGTCGTAGCGTTCTGCATGGGCAGGCGTGATCTCGGCCACCTTCTCGGGCAGGAACTCCCACGTCACTGCCGGATGCTCGAGAATCTTCATCGCCTCGGGGCCGAACATCGTCCCGCCGTCGGCCGTGATCACGTCGCGGCTCACGCCGACGCGGAACTTGTCGCCCATGACTTCTCCTCTCACATGGACGCCGTGAAGGCGCCGTCCACCACGAGCACGTGGCCGTTCACGAAAGATGCCTCATCCGACGCCAGGAAGACGCAGGCCGGGCCGAGTTCCTCGGGCCGTCCCCAGCGCCCGGCCGGCGTGCGCTGGCAGACCCAGTCGTTGAATTCGCGCTTCTCGATGAGTGCGGTGTTCATCTCGGTCGCGAAGTAGCCGGGCGCCACGGCGTTGACGGTGATGCCGTGCGGCGCCAGCTCGACCGCCAGTTCGCGGGTCAGCGCGTGGACGGCGCCCTTCGATGCGATGTACGCCGAGATCGTCGGCCTCGCGGCGATGGCGCTGATGGAGCCCGTGACCACGATGCGGCCGCGCTTCGCCGGAATCATCAGCTTCGCGCATTCGCGGGCGAGCCACCAGACGGCTGTGAGGTTCACATCGAGCACGCGGCGGAAGTCGGCAGTCTCGAACTCGGTGATCGGGCTGCGATGCTGGATGCCGGCATTCAGCACGGCTATGTCGATCCGCCCGTGACGTCGACCGATGCCGGCCACGGCGGCCACCGCGGCGGCCTCGTCGGCCACGTCGAACGCAGCGATCTCGCCTCGAAGACCGGCCGCCTCCAGCTCGGCAAGCTTCACTGCCAGCGCATCGCTGTCCCGGGCATTGAGCACGACGATGGCACCCGCCTCCGCAAGCGACCGCGCCATCGCCCAGCCCAGCCCGCGCGAGGCCCCCGTGACGAGGGCGATCTTTCCTGTGAGATCGAACATGCGAGTCTCCCGTCGACCTTCTCTTGTCAGCTTGGCGCCCGAGACATCACGGCATTGACTGGCCACCGTTTGCCTCGGGCGCCGACGCACGGCTCAGATCACGGCATCAGGATCGTCGACCCCGTCGTCCTGCGACCTTCGAGATCCGCGTGGGCGCGTTGCGCGTCCTTCAGCGCGTAGCGCTGGTTGATCTCGATCTTCACCTGCCCGGACAGCACCACTTGGAAGAGCTCGTCGGCGGCAGCCACGAGTTCTGCGCGTTTGCCGACGTACGACACGAGCGTCGGGCGGGTCACGTACAGCGAGCCCTTGGCGGCCAGCAGGTTCAGGTCGAACGCGGGCACGGGGCCGGAACCGTTGCCGAACACGACGAGCGTGCCGCGGGGCTGCAGGCAGTCGAGCGAGCCCATGTAGGTGTCCTTGCCCACGGAGTCGTAGACCACCGGCAGCTTCGCGCCGCCCATGATCTCCTTCACGCGTTCGACGAAGTTCTCGCGGGTGTAGACGATCGTGTGTTCGTAGCCATGCGCCTTCGCGATGGCCGCTTTCTCGTCGCTGCCGACCGTGCCGATCGCGTGGACGCCGAGCGCCTTCAGCCACTGGCCCGCGATGAGGCCGACGCCACCGGCTGCGGCGTGGAAAAGGACGGCCTGCCCGGCCTGCACGCGGAAGGTGCTGCGGAGCAGGTACTGCGCGGTGAGGCCCTTCAGCATCATGGCTGCGGCCTGCTCGTCGGAGATGCCATCGGGGATCTTCACGAGACGGTCCGCCGGCATCACCCGGACTTCGGAATAGGCGCCGGGCGGCCCGCCCGCATAGGCCACGCGATCACCGACCTTCAGATAGTCGACACCGGGGCCGATGGCCTCGACCACGCCCGCGGCTTCGAGTCCTACCCCGCTCGGCAGTGGCAGCGGGTACAGACCCGAGCGGTGATACGTGTCGATGAAATTGAGACCGATCGCCTTGTTGCGCACGCGGGCCTGACCTTCGCCGGGATCGCCCACTTCGACGTCCTCGTAGACCAGGACGTCGGCGCCGCCGGTCTTGTGGAATCGGATAGCCTTGCTCATCGTGTCTCCTGGTGATGACCCGCGACGCGGGGCGCGTCGGCGGGGTAGATTGGTCAGCGGATGAACTGATCGACGTAGCCGGCACCGAGGCCCACGGACTCGTAGTGCTTGCGGCACATGTCGATCTTCGTGAAGACGTCCTCGTAGCCAACGGTGTCGCCCTTCTCGTCGACGTAGATCATCGCCCCGTTCACGTTGAACATGGTGATCATCTCCTCGACGCCCTCATCGACGGTGAGCGTGTGGACCTCGCCCGGCGGCTCGTAGACGAATCCGCCCTCCTCGGCGATCCAGTCGTGCTCCAGATAGCGCCAGCTGCCCTTGATCACGTAGCCGTACACGGCCATCGGATGACGGTGCCGCGAAAGGATGCCGCTCTTGCGCACGCGAAGCAGATTGAACCAGCCACCGGCCACCGTGTTGAGCATCAAGGGTCGGAACCAGACGCCGGGGGCCTGGGGCACCCACACGCGCTCGTCCTCCGGGACCGCGAGCGTGACGATCTCCGGCTGCATGCCGGCGGCGGCGAGATGGCTGACGACGAGGGGGGCGTTCATGGCGTGTGCACTCCTGCTGAAGATTCGATGAGTTCGCCTCAGGCGACCAGATAACCACCGTCGACCGGCAGCACGATGCCGGTCACGAAGGCGGCGGCCGGAGAACAGAGAAAGGCCACGGCGCCCGCCACATCGCCCGGGGTGCCCCAACGCTGCAGTGGGGTGCGGTCGAGAATCGCGCGGTTGCGGGTGGCGTCGTTCTGTAGGGCCGTGGTGAGCGGCGTGGCGATCCAGCCCGGGGCCACGGCGTTCACCCGGATCTTATCAGCGGCATAGGCGATGGCGAGGGACTTGGTCAGCTGCACGACCCCACCTTTCGAAGCGCTGTATGCGGGCACGAGACCACCGCCGAAGAAGGACAGCATCGATGCGATGTTGACGATCGCGCCACCCGCCGCAGCGAGCAGCGGACGCGCCGCGGAACAGCAGCGCATGGTGCCGGTGAGGTTGACGTTCAGCACGTGCTCGAACACCTCCACGCGATGCTCCTCGACGCGCCGGATGATCCCCGCGCAATTCACCAGGACGTCGAGGCGCGACAGCCCCGCCAGGAGTGCCGAGACGGAGGCGTCGTCGGCCACATCGACCGCTCGCGCGTCAAACCCGGCGGCGCGGGCAGCGTCCAGCTCCGTGGGGACGACGCCCGCCACGACAACCGAGGCGCCGAGATCGCGCAGCCCTTCGGCGATCCCGAGTCCGATGCCGCTCGCGCCGCCGGTGACGAGGGCCATCCGCCCTTCCAGGAACCGCGTGTAGGTGGAATCAGCCATGCGCAACCCTTCCCTTCCTCGATAACCGCAGAACGATCGGCACCATCCAGACCAGCAGCGTGACCACCCCCAGCGTGCCCGCGATGGGCCGCTCGAAGAACGACCAGACGTTGCCGTCCGCCTTGATCATCGAGGTGATGAAGTTCTCCTCGAGCATGTGCCCGAGCACCGCGCCCAGGATCACGGGTGCCACCGGAAACCGGTTCGCCTCGAGCAGCCAGCCCAGCACGCCGAAGGCGAGCATCACGCCGATGTCGAACACGCTGTTGTTGATCGCGAATGCGCCCACGGTGCAGAAGAGGAGGATGAGCGGCATCAGCACGTTGCGCGGCACCTTCAGCACCTGCTTGTACGTCTTGATGGCGATCCAGCCCAGGGGAAGCATCAGCAACTGGGCGATGAAGAACACGATGAACACCGCGTAGATGTTCTGCGGGTTCTCCATGAAGATGGTCGGTCCCGGGTTCATGTTCTTCAGGTACAGCACGCCGATCGCGATCGCCGTGATCGAGTCGCCGGGAATGCCGAACACCAGCGCGGGAATCCAGGCACCCGACAACGCGCTGTTATTGGCCGCACCGCTCTCGACGATGCCTTCGACGTGACCGGTGCCGAACTTCTCCGGCGTCTTCGAGAATTTCTTCGACACGGCATACGAGATCCACGCCGCGATGTCCGCGCCGGCACCGGGCAGTGCGCCGACCGCGGTGCCGAGCAGGCTCCCGCGCACGGTGGCCATGGGGTACTGCTTCAGGAGCTTCCACTGGCCGCGGAAGATGCTGCCGAAGCGGTCCTGCTCGAGCTTCAATGTCGGGGCCGTCGACACCGCGAACCGCAGGATCTCCGAGACCGCGAAGAGGCCGACCAGCATCGGGATCAGCGTGATCCCGCCTGCGAGCTCAGGCCGGTCGAACGTGTAGCGCGGATACGCTGCGGGGTTCTCCATGCCGACGGTGGCGACCAGCAGACCCAGCGTCAGCGACGCAAAGCCCTTCGCCAGATTGTCCGAGGCGATGAAGATCGCGCACGTGAGGCCCAGCACCACGAGCCAGAAGTACTCGAAGCTCGAGAACTTCAGCGCGACCTCGGCGAGGCTCGGCGCCGCGAACACGAGAATGGTCGTTCCGATGAGTCCGCCGATCACGGAGAAGACGAGACCGGCACCGAGAACGAGTTCGGCCTGCCCCTTCTTCGTCATCGCATAGGCCTCGTCGGCATACGCGGCAGACGCCGGTGTGCCGGGGATGCGCATCAGCGCGCCGGGGATGTCACCGGAGAAGATGGCCATCGCCGTCGCGGTGACGATGGCCGCCACCGCAGGAATCGGCGGCATGAAGAACGTGACCGGCACGAGCAGCGCGGTGGCCATCGTCGCGGTGAGCCCGGGGATCGCACCGATGAAGAGGCCATAGAACGCCGACGCCAGGATGACCACCAGCACGTACGGATCGAAAACGAGCGCAAACGCGGTGTGGACGGGATCCATCACGCTACCAGGCGAAGCGCTCGAACAGTCCCCAGGGGAGTGCCACGCGCAGACCCGAGTAGAAGATGGCGTGGACGACAGCCGTCGCGATCAGCGCGACGGGAATAGCGACGGCGACGCGCACCGACAGCGCGACCAGCAGCGCGCCGACCAGCAGCGGTGCGCAGATGAAGAAGCCGAGGGTCTCGACGTAGAGCGCTGTGATGGCGAGGCCCGCGACGATCACGACGACGGCGGCAAAGCAGCGCGGGTGGGAAAACCATTCGGGCCATTCGACCCATGGAGCAGCGTTGCGACCACCCCATCCACCGAGCACGAGGGCCACCGCAACGACGAGCAGGCCTGCCCCGGCCAGACGCGGAAAGAGTGCAGGTCCGGGTTCGCCGGGAATCTCGGGGAAGCTCTGCGCGATCGTCAGTGCCGCAATGCCCAGCGCGCCCACGAGCACGCCGGACACGACGTCGTTGACGCGGACCGTCACCGGTGGGGCCCGTCGATGACCGACACCGATTCCCGCGAACGCGACATCGGTCGGGGCATCACTTCACGAGTCCGGTGGATTTCATCAGGGCGCCGGATTCCGCATCGACTTTCGCCATGTGATCGGCGAAGGCCTTCGGATCGCGCCACACCCGTCCGAACCCGCGGCTGTCCATGAACTGCTTGAACTCGGGACTCTCGTACGCCGTCTTCACGGCGGCTGCGAGGCGCTCCTCGACGGCCTTCGGCAGCCCTTTCGGTGCTGCGATACCGCGGAACACGCCGCTCTCCCAGTGCGTCCCCGTGGCGCTCTTGAGGGTCGGGACCTTCGGGAACAACTTCGAGGGCTCGTCATCCATGATCGCGAGGCTGCGCACCTTGCCGGCATCGATCAGCGCCCGCGCTTCCGGGTGCGATCCGGCCACGATATCGACGCCACCGGCGACCAGATCGAGCAGCGCCGCGTTGTTGCTCATGCTCGGGACCCACGGAACCGTGAGCGGGTCGACACCCATGGCCTTCAGCATGCCGTAAAGGGAGAGGTGCCACGATCCGCCGCGCGCCGTGCCGGAGGCCTTCAGCTTGCCGGGGTTCGCCTTGATGGCGGCGACGAGATCCTGGATGGTCTTGTAGGGGGAGTCTGCCCGCACTTGCACCGCCGCTGGATCGATGTTGACCAGGCCGAGCGTCGTGTACGAGTCGCCCGAGAGCTTCGTCAGTCCCTGGTGATGCATCATCGTGATCTCGGCGGTGATGAGGCCGATGGTGTAGCCATCGGGGGCCGCCATCGCCACGGTCTGGTGCCCCATCACGCCGCTGCCGCCGGTGATGTTCATCACGTTCACGGGCTTGCCGAGATCGCGCTCGATGAGGAGTCCGAGCGTCCGGGCGATCGCATCGGTGCCGCCGCCCGCACCCCATGGCACGACGAGCTTGATGGGCCTCTGCGGGAACACGCCATCGGCGAATGCCGGGGAGATCGCGAGGGCGGCAAGCGCAAACAGCGCCGCCAGGAACCGAGGGAACACGGACGCCATCTTCTCCTCCTTGTTCTTGTATGAGTCGCTGCCGAACGTCGGCGCTTCGATGAAGCGCCGGTCTCCCCAGCGGCAGCGAGGCGCACCCTCTCGGCTATGCGCCTGTTCCAAACGCAGCGAGGCGCACCCTCTCGGATGCGCCTCGCGTGGGCCCCATCAGCCGCCAGGGGAAGTGCGGAAAATCTCAGCCGTGCTTGCGGATGAAATCGCGTATCCGCGGGTAGATACCCTCCCGATACCGGCGCCCGCTGAAGATACCATAGTGACCCACGCCCTCTACGAGGTAGTGCTCGCGCTTCTCGGCCGGAATGCTGCTGCACAACCCATGGGCGGCTTCGGTCTGCCCCACACCGGAAATGTCGTCGAGCTCGCCCTCGATGGTGAAGAGTGCCGTGCGCTCGATTGCCTCCGGCCGCACGCGTTCGCCGCGCACGTCCCACGTGCCATTCGGCAGGGCATGTTCCTTGAACACCACACGCAGCGTCTCGAGGTAGTACTCGGCGGCCATGTCGAGCACCGCGTTGTACTCGTCGTAGAAGCGGCGGTGTGCACTGGCGCTCTCGCCATCGCCCTCCACGAGGTGGTTGAAGAAATCGCGATGCGCTTCGACGTGCCGATGGGCATTCATCATGATGAAGCTCGCGTGCTGCAGGAACCCCGGATAGACGCGGCGCCCCACACCGGGATAGTTCCCCGGCACGCGCTGGATCACGCGGCTCTCGAACCACGAGAGCGGACGGCCGGTCGCGAAGTTGTTCACGGAGGTCGGACTGCGACGGGTGTCGATCGGACCACCCATCATCGTCATGGAGAGCGGCGCGATCTTTTCGCGGTTGGCAGCCATCAGCGAGATCGCGGCGAGCACCGGAACGGTGGGCTGGCACACCGAGACGACGTGGACCTTGGGACCGAGATGCCGGATGAAGTCCTGCACGTAGTGCACGTAGTCATCGAGATGGAAGTGCCCCTCGTGCACGGGAACCATGCGGGCGTCGATCCAGTCGGTGATGTAGACCTCATGCTCCGGGAGCATGGTGCGCACGGTGTCGCGCAGGAGCGTCGAATGGTGTCCGGAAAGCGGCGCCACGATCAGCACCACGGGGTCCTTCGACTTCCGTTCGATCTCCCGCTTGAAGTGCAGCAGATGGCAGAACGGCTTCACGATCGTCTTCTCGACGCGGACCGGGACAGTCCGGCCATCGACGACGGTCTCGCGGATGCCCCACTCGGGCTTCTCGTATCTGCGCACCAGGCGCATCACGAGTTCGTTCGCTGCGGCCGCGGATCGTGCGTAGGGGGTGTGCGCCCAGGGGCTGTGGGGCTGGGTGAACAGGGCGTGACTCGCAACCGCCGCTGCCTCGAAGGGGGCAAGCAGGGCGTGCTGCATCTCGTGCAGTGCATACAACATCGTCTAAGACCTCCGGGAAGCGCCTGCGGCCACTCCCCGGCCGCACTCGCAACGTGTGTGCAACATGTTGTTTTGGAATCACTTCATCGGTGACCTTAACGGCACTGTAAAGAGCACCCTGAGGCGGCGTCAAGGTGTTGCGGCGCGACATCCCGGTTCCGGAGGCCGAATCAGCCCGACAGCGGGAAATCGTCCATGGCACCCAACTGCTCGCGCAATTCGAGAATGTGGTCCTGCCAGTACCGCTGCGTGTGGAACCACGGAAAGCTCGCCGGGAACGCCGGGTCGTCCCACCGGCGGGCGAGCCACGCGGCGTAGTGCATGAGGCGCAGGGTGCGCAGCGCCTCCACGAGCAGCAGTTCGGTCCGATCGAACTCGCGGAATGTCTCGTACCCCTCCAGCACCGCGGCGAGCTGGGCTTCGCGCTGGACGCGATCCCCCGAGAGCAGCATCCAGAGATCCTGGATCGCGGGGCCGGTCACCGCATCGTCGAGGTCGACGAAGTGCGGTCCCGCCTCGGTCCAGAGCACGTTGCCCGCGTGACAGTCGCCATGCAGACGCAGCCCCCGCACCGGGCCCGCGCGCTCGAAGCACGCTTCGACGGCGTCGAGCGCCTGGTCCGCGACGCTGCGGTACGCGGGCTCGAGTTCCTTCGGGACGAAGCCTGCGCCGAGCAGGAAGTCGCGGGACTCGCGACCGAGGCGTGCCACCGACAGCTTCTCGCGATGGGCGAAGCGTCCGCGCGCGCCCACCACGTGGATGCGGGCGATGAAACGCCCCATCCACGCCAGCACGTTCTCGCGATCGAACTCCGGGGCGCGCCCGCCCATCCGCGGCCAGAGCGAGAAGCGGAATCCGTTCGCGACATGGAGCGTGCGGCCGGCCGTCTCGATCGGTGCCACGACGGGGACCTCGGCGTCGATCAGCTCGCGCGCGAAGCCGTGCTCCTCCAGGATCTGCGCGTCCGACCATCGCGCCGGGCGATAGAACTTCGCGATGACGGGCGGTGCGTCCTCGATTCCCACCTGCCACACGCGGTTCTCGTAGCTGTTGAGTGCGGAAAGGCGTCCGTCGCAGCGAAGCCCGGTGCTCTCCACGGCATCGAGAATCGCATCGGGGTCGAGACGGGAGAACGGGTGGGCGGCATCGGTGGTGGCAGTCATGCGCGGCATTCTATCGGGTGCGTGCTGGTGTCTCGACACGGAAACATCGCAACGTCGGAACGCGCCGCGGTGCTCACTCATGGCCCCATCCTCTCCGCTCACCGATGCTGCGATTGCGATGAATGCTTGCGAACTTCCGTGTTGAGACATCAGTGCCTCAACACCGAAGTTGCGCAACATCGGAACGCGCCGCGCGGCGCCATGCCGCGTTGCGAATCCTCGCCAGGTGTCCAACCTGGCTGTGGTTCGCGCCTTGCCTGACGCCCCGTGTCGCGCTCCGACGCCGGACCCGCGCAGGGGTGACTCATCGTCCGATCCTCTCCGCTCACCGATGCTGCGATTGCGATCAACGCTTGCGAACTTCGGTGTCGAGACACTAGATTCCACGGTCACCTTCCGCGGAGTCTCCCCCATGCGACGTCTTCTCCTCGCCCTCACCGCCTTCGCGTGCCTCGCTGCCGGCGCGGCCCGTGCCGACGAACCATCGAAGTGCACCGTCGGCCTTCAGACGCGCGACGCGATGATCCCGTCGGACACCGCGGGCATCGCGCTCTACGTGCGCAACAAGCGTCCCGGTTGTCCTGCAGCGGACCAGGCGAAGCGCGTGCTGCTCTACGTGCACGGCGCCACCTATCCGTCCGAGACCGCCTTCGACCTCGCGCTGGACGGCGAATCGTGGATGGACTTCATCGCGAAGCACGGATGGGACGTGTGGCTCGTGGATCTCCGCGGCTACGGGCGCAGCACCCGGCCGCCCGAGATGGACCGCCCGGCCACGGAGAACGGCCCGATCGTCGACACCGCCACGGCCGTGCGCGATGTCGCTGCAGCGGTTGCCCATGTCCGCAAGGAGACGGGCGCCGCGAAGGTGACGCTGCTCGGCTGGTCCTGGGGCACGTCGATCATGGGCAGCTACGCGGCGACCCACGGGGCCGATGTCTCGAAGCTCGTTCTCTACGCCCCGCTATGGCTGCGCACGACGCCGACGGCCCTGGCCGGCAGTGGTCCCCTGCCCGCGTATCGCACCGTCGCCCGCGACAACGCGAAGAAGCGCTGGCTGGCGGGCGTCCCGGAAGACAAGGCGGCCGGCCTGATCCCGCCGGGCTGGTTCGAGGCCTGGGCCGATGCGACCTGGGCCACGGATCCGACCTCCAAGGAGTCCGGCCTGCTCCGCGCGCCGAACGGCGTGATCCAGGATCTCCGGGCCTACTGGCTCGCCGACAAGCCCTTCTACGATCCGTCGCAGATCACGGCCCCGACGCTGATCGTCGTCGCCGAGTGGGACCAGGACACCCCGGTCTCCATGGCGCAGGCCGTGTTCGGGAAGCTGACCGCCGCACCTTGGCGCCGTCTCGTGACGATCGGCGAAGGAACGCACACGGTCATCATGGAGCGCAACCGCAGCCAGCTGTTCCGCGAAGTCCAGCTCTTCCTCGACGAGGCTCCGCCGCGCTGAAACCCCGTAGGGCTCCGCGGATCGTTGAAGCCCGGGTGACCCCTGCGTCTACTCGCGGGGGACATCCCGTCAAACTTCGGAAGGAGTCCGCATGCACGCCCGCCTCACCGCCATCGCCCTCGCCGCACTCGCCATCCCCGCGGGTGCCGCAGACCCCGTCGCCAACGCACTCACGATCTACAGCGGGGCCCCGGCCGGCGCGCTGTCACCCGACCAATACCGTCTGGGCGGCGGAGGTCACGTCCCTGGCTACGCGGTCGTGCGCCACGAGCGGACCATCGATCTGGCGCCTGGGCGCAGCGAGATCCGGTTCACCGACGTCGCGGGGTTGATCGATCCGACCACGGTCACGTTCAGCTCGCTGACGGATCCCGCAGGCACCCGCGTCGTCGAACAGAACTTCCAGTTCGACCTCGTCTCCACGGAACGCCTGCTGGAGAAGTTCATCGACCGCGACATCACGGTCGAGCAGGTGCGCGGCGACGGCACCGAGCGCTTCGGCGGCCGCCTGCTCTCCACCCAGGGCGGAATCGTCCTGCAACAGGACGACGGGACGGTCCGGACGCTCTCGCACCAGGCATCGGTGACCCTGCCGGGATTGCCGGGCGGACTCATCACGCGTCCCACGCTCGTCTGGGACATCTTCACGCAGAAGCCGGGCAGCCACGTGTCGCGCGTCTCGTACCAGACCGCGGGGATCACCTGGTGGACCGACTACAACCTCACGTACACCGAGCTGCCGGGCAACGAGTGCCGCCTGGACGTCGGCGCGTGGGTCAGCATCGTCAACCAGTCGGGCGCCAGCTATCCGGATGCCCGCCTGAAGCTGATCGCGGGGGACGTCCACCGCGCGCCGCCCGCGTCTCCCGTCCGCGCAAAGGTGATGGCAATGCGTGCCGCCGAAGCGGCCATGGACGCCCCCGCGGGCTTCGAGGAGAAGCAGTTCTTCGAGTACCACCTGTACACCCTTGGCCGTCCGACGTCGCTGCCCGACCGTTCGACGAAGCAGATCGAGCTGTTCCCTGCCGCGGCCGGCGTCGGATGCGAGCGCACGCTCGTCTATCAGGGCGCGCGCGACTACGGGTTGGGGGGCGAGCCGTACACCGATCGCGGGTTCGGCGGGACCGGCAACCGCAAGGTGGATGTGTACCTGTCGTTCCGCAACGACCGTGAGAACGGGATGGGCATTCCGCTGCCTGCGGGGCGGGTTCGCGTGAGCAAGCGGGATCCTGCCGACGGGTCGCTCGAGTTCATCGGAGAGGACCGCATCGACCACACGCCACGCAACGAGACGCTGCGCCTCCAGCTGGGTTCGGCATTCGATGTGGTCGGGGAGCGACGCCAGACCGATTTCCGGATCGATACGAGCCGCAAGACGATGAGCGAGGACATCGAGATCCGCCTGCGCAACCGCAAGGACGCACCGGTCAAGGTGCTGGTCAGGGAGAACCTGTATCGCTGGACGAACTGGCGCATCACCGCCGCCACGCACACCCATGAGAAGCAGGACGCCCGGAGCATCCACATCCCCGTGATGGTCGGCCCCGACCAGGAAGCCATCGTGAAGTACACCGTCCGCTACAGCTGGTGATCGCCGGGCGGCCCACCTTCCAGGGCTGCCCGACCGCAGTACCTCGCTCGACCCGTCGGGGTGCGCCTTTCTCTCATGCCATTGATGTTTCCTGCTCTCACCACTGGGAGCTGGAAGACTCCTTCGTAGGAATTATTTCATTCACTTGACATGTTCTTGCAGCGGGCCGATGGTGACTGCTTCAGCCCAGGCATGCCACGTGCATTGTCTGGGCCTCTCAGTACCCACGTTCGAGGCAAGAAAAAATGCGCACCTTCATGCTGGCCGGGGCCCTGATCTGCCTCGGCATGATCGACGCCGCCCAGGCAGCACCCGCGGCTCCGGTTCACGAGTACCTCTTCCAGAACACGCTCTCGGACAGCCGCGGCGGCCCATCGCTCCAGTCGCTTGGGGGAACCCTCGGGGATGGCAGCTACACATTCGCGGCAGGTCAGGGACTCATCCTCGATGGCGCGCTCGGCAACGGCGCCGACTATTCGGTCGAGATCACCGCGCAGTTCGATCAGGTGTCGGAGTACCGGCGCATCCTCGACTTCAAGGATGGCGCGTCCGATACGGGGCTCTACAGCTTCGCGGGGCGACTCAGCTTTCCCCCGATCATCTTCGGCACCGCCGGTGTGATCTCGTCTGGCGACCCTGTGACGATGCTCCTGACCCGGATCGGCAGCACGAACACGCTTACCGGCTATGCGAACGGGATTGCGCAATTCAGCATCGTCGACGGCGCAGGAAACGGCGTCTTCTCGACACCGGGCGCGCGCATGGTGTTCTTCCGCGACGACAACGTGTTCCCCGGCGAGCAGACGTCCGGTGTCGTGACATCGATCCGCATCTTCGACCGCGGACTCAGTTCGACCGAAGTGGTGGCCCTCTACGCGCCGATCCCGGAACCCGGTACCTGGGCGCTCACCCTCGCAGGCCTCGGGCTGCTGGGCTGGGCCTCACGACGCAAGCGGTCACGGGCCTCGAACGCCTGCTGACCTTCGAGCACGGGGTCCCGTCGATCGAGCGAACGACCGGACCCCGGTATCTCCCCGGTATCTCCCCGGTATCTCAGTGCCGCAGAAGACCGCCGATGCCCGGAGCGGGCATGTCCTCCGCAGGCAACACGTTCTCCTGCACCTCGACGCGCTCGACCCGGCAATCGCGCAACAGATCGAGAATGCTTGCCTCGACCCGGGCCAGATCATCAGCGGCCTGCAGGGGCCAGCGATGTGCATGCCGTATCTGCGGGTCGAAGGGGGACGACATGTCCACGCGGACCGTACCGTCGTCGCGTGCGGACACCACCACATCGGGCTCGCCGGTTTCCGCACGAATCTTTCGCAGTGCGCCCGTCACGAACAGATTGAAGGCGACCTCCTCGCGCAGGAACGCCCCTTCCGTCAGGGCCCTGAACCAAGGCATCGGGGCCCGCGGCAACGCGAGTAGCGAAAGACCCTCCACCGTCAACTGGTCGTGTATCGCCCCCGAAACGGCAATCCCCCAGCGCCCGACCGTTCCTGCAGTCTCCAGAAATGTCGGCGCATCAGCGGCCGTGAGCGAAGCCCCCGCGAGGAAGCGCAGGTGTGCGCGCTCCTCTGCTTCGTTCACGACGATGGGCGCCGGCGCCAGCAGCGAAGCGCCGCCGTCCGCCCCCCACTGACGGGTGAGTCCGAACAGCTGCTGCGGCGGGACCACGCGTGCAGCCTCGAGCGACCCGAGGGCATTGCCGAGTCCGAAGTTCTCCACGGCTCCGAGGGCACCGGCCCGCCGCATGAGCCCTGCGATGGCCGCGACATCCGGCAGGGCGCCCTGCACCTCCGCGGGAGCCCGCCCCGCCGTGACGAACACCACCGGGATCAGGAACACGCGGGCGATCAGCCCGCCATCGTCAGCGCCGTGGATCGCAGCGTCGAGCGCGCGATCGAGCAGACGGGCGGCAGCGCCACTCAGCGCGGGCGTCACGGACTCGACACCGGCGTCCTCCCCTCGCTCGAAGGCCCGCCGCAGCAAACGGGCGAGCCCCGCCTCCGCGCGCCCGCCATCCCCGGCGGCGGAGGCGGTGAGCACCGCGTCGATGCGGTCGGCGAGTTCATTGGGCGACGCGGGAGAGGCAGGCGTCCGGGGGTCGGGGAGTCGGGGCATGGAAGACCTGAAACAGTGGAGTGGAGGGTGAAAGCCAAGCGGACACCGGATTATCGGGGCTCGCGACGTCGTCAGGAACCTGTGTCACAGAAGGCAACGTATCGTTACGGGCAGAGTCGGGCGCATCTTCGTCGTCGCCCCTTTCCTTGGAGCCATCACCATGCTCTCCGTACACGCCAGTGCCCTCCATCGACTCCAGCAGCACGGTGACGTGCAGCTCGTGGACGTCCGATCGCCTGCAGAGTTCGCAAGGGGCCATGTCCCCGGCGCTGTGAACATCCCTCTCGAACGCCTGTCTCGCACCGCGCTCGGCGGCTTCGACCTCGCCCGACCCATCCACCTTGTCTGCAAATCCGGGGCGCGTTCGCTCATCGCGCTTCAGAGATTGCACATGGATGGCCTCCAGCACGTGGTGAACGTCGCCGGCGGCACGGACGGGTGGGTGGCCGAGGGTCTGCCTGTCGAGTGACTCGAGGAAACCCGGCAGAGTCGCGCCGCACGACGTTCGACGCGCACGACATACTCGCCGGCAGGCTGACATCCGGTCCGAGCCCGACCGACCACATCCCAGGCCGGGTGCCACGGCGGCCACGCGCTTCGATCTCGCCGATCCGGCTGTTCTCGGGACGGGGTTGGGGAAGCGTGCGCGCCATCGACTCGCATTGACGCGTACCGTCCCGTGACCGAGACTCGGCGCTCACCTTCCCCTCCGCCGGACGCACCATGAAACCCTCCCACCTCGCCCTCGCCCTCCTTCTCGCCGGCTCCGGTGCGGTTGGTCATGCCGCCGATCTGCGCACCGATCTCGACCGTCTGGCAGATCAGCTCGAGCCGCGCGTCATCGAATGGCGCCGCGACATCCACGCGAATCCGGAACTCGGCAACCGCGAGGTGCGCACGGCGGCTCTCGTCGCCGACCATCTGAAACGTCTCGGCTACGAGGTGCGCACCGGCGTCGGCGTCACGGGCGTCGTCGCCGTGCTTCGCGGGGGCAGGCCGGGCCCGGTCGTCGCGCTGCGCGCCGACATGGACGCCCTGCCGGTCACCGAGGAGGTCGATCTCCCGTTCGCGTCGAAAGTGCGGACCACCTACGGCGGCAAGGAGACCGGCGTGATGCACGCGTGCGGTCACGACACCCACGTCGCGATGCTGATGGGTGCGGCCGAGGCATTTGCGAAGGTGAAGGACCGCCTGCCCGGCACCGTCAAGCTGATCTTCCAGCCGGCCGAGGAAGGTCCTCCTCCGGGCGAGGCCGGCGGTGCCACGCTCATGCTGGCAGAAGGCGCGTTCGACGCCCCGGTGCCAGAAGTCATCTTCGGCCTGCACATCGGCTCGATGCTTAACGTCGGCCAGATCGGCTACCGGCCCGGCGCAGCACTCGCGGCGGCCGACGTGCTGAAGATCGTGGTGAAGGGTCGCCAGACCCACGGGTCGGCGCCCTGGGGCGGCGTGGATCCCATCGTCGTCGCGTCGCAGATCGTGCTCGGCCTCCAGACCATCGTGAGCCGCCAGGTGAACATCGCGAAAGAACCCGCGGTCGTGACGATCGGTGGCATCGATGGCGGCATCCGCTTCAACATCATCCCCGACCAGGTGACCATGGTCGGGACCATCCGCACGTTCGACGAAGCCCTGCGCGACGACATCCATGCGCGCGTGAAGCGCACCGCCGAGAACATCGCCGAGGCCTCGGGTGCCACGGCGGAAGTGACGATCGAGAAGCCGTACGCGGTGACGATCAACGACCCTGCACTCACGAGCCGGATGCTTCCCACCCTGCATCGCGTGGCCGGTACCGACAACGTGCAGCTGCGCGACCGCCTCATGGGTGCCGAGGATTTCTCGTTCTTCGCACAGCGGGCGCCGGGGCTCTTCCTCTTCCTGGGCGGCACGCCCGCGGGGCAGGACGTCGCGAAGGTCGCCTACAACCACTCGCCGCGATTCTCGATCGACGAGAGCGCGCTCAAGCTCGGCGTGCGAACCCTGCTGCATCTCACCGCGGACTACATGGGCGCTCCGTGATACGTCGTGTTTCGGGTCGCCGGCGGTGAATTTCCTCGCGCACCTGTATCTCTCGCCGCCCACCCCGGATGCCTGGCTCGGCAGCCTGTTGGGCGACTTCGTGAAGGGGCCGCTCGATGCGAGCGGTTACGGCGGTGAAGTGCAGGCTGCAATCCGGCTGCATCGCAGCGTCGACACGTTCACCGATGCCCATCCGGTGGTGCGCGAAGCAAGGGGGCTCGTTTCGCCCGCCCGCCGGCGCTACGCGGGCATCCTCGTCGACATCTTCTTCGATCATTTCCTCGCCGTGCGATGGACGGCCTGGCACCAGGCGCCGCTGCGCGATTTCGCCGACGACGTCTACGCATCGCTTTCTCGTCCATCCCTGCCGGTGCCCGATCGCTTCGGCCGGCTGGTGCCCCATCTCGTCTCCCAGGACTGGCTCGCCGGATACGCCACGCTCGACGGCATCGCGATCACGCTCGACCGAATGAGTCGGCGCGCGCCGCACGCGATCGTCCTGGCGGGTGGGCACGAGGAGCTCGCAGTGCGCGCCGATGCGTTCGGGGCCGCGTTCGAGGCGTTCTTTCCAGACCTCCGCGATCTCGCCCGTGGCGTCGTGCGGGCAGCAGCCTAGTGAGACTCTGATCCCATCACATGGTCGCGCGAACAGAACAGAGTCTCCCTTAGAATCGCGCACCCCAACCTCCGCGGATTCGTCATGGCCCGATCGCGACACATCCTCGCCATGGGCGGCGGCTTTCTCGCCGACCCCGAGAACAATCTCCATCTGGAACGCTACTTCCGGGATCTCACCGGCCTCGATTCGCCGAGAATCCTGTTCGTGCCCACGGCCAGCGGCGACCACGAGCCCTACCAGTTGCGATTCTTCCAGGCGTTCACGCGGCTCGGTTGCCGCCCCTCGGTCCTGCCCTTCTTCAAGCGGACGCCCCAGGACCTCGAAGCGTTCGTGATGGACCACGACGCCATCGCCGTGGGCGGTGGCAACACCCGGTCGATGCTCGCGATCTGGCGCGACTGGGGACTCGACGCCATCCTCCGAAAGGCCTACGACAACGGGACGCCGATGGGCGGGTCGAGCGCAGGCTCGATCTGCTGGTTCGCGCAGGGCATCACCGATTCGATCGCCGGCCCCCTGACGGCGCTGCCATGCCTCGGATTCCTGAGCGGGAGCAACTGCCCGCACTACGACAGCGAGACCGAGCGGCGGCCCACGTTCCAGGCGATGGTCGGCTCGGGCGAGGTGCCCGATGGCCACGCCGCCGACGACGGTGTCGGCCTGCACTTCGTGGACGGCACCTTCCATCAGGCCGTGGCCAATCGTCCGAAGTCGATGGCGTGGTCCATTCGACGCACACCCACCGGTGTCGAAGAACAGGCCGTGGAACCCGTCCGGCTGGCCTGAACCGTATCGCGCCGCCCACCTAGCCCCGTGAGAGCGAGAACCGCCCGCTGGATCATCTTCGGTGTCGCGATCGCCGGCACCATCGGCGCAATCGTCGCCGGTCCGCTGGTCGCACTCCGATGGATGGAAGGCAGTCTTCCATTCAGCCCGTGGAATCCCGGCAGCGGAACCACATCGGCGGAGATCACCCGGACCATCGATGTGCCGCGGGAGAGCTTCGCGTTCACGTGGCCGGAGCGGCGAGGCGCGCGGCCCGCACCCGCGCTCCGGATGCGGGCAGCACCGACCGACTGGCACGCGTGGTGGGCCCGTGGCTCCGAGCCGCGCCAGCTCGCACTGGCGGGCGACACGCCCGCGGAGATCGCGTTCGACGTGATGGTCCCGGACGGTGAGGCCATTCCCCCGGAGTCGATGGGAGCGCTCTGCGATGCGTACCCCGGGACGGCGGGCGCCTGCCGGATCGGTCATGCCCGGGTGCGGGTGCTGCGCGACGACACCGACGACGAACGGCACGACATCGTCCGCGGCATACGCCCCCCGCCCGAATCGACCCGACGATCAGCCGACGGCACGCCGATCCAGGTCCGCCATGGCTTCTGGACGAAGATCGACACCAGCGATGGACGGCGCGCCTTCCTCGGATGGGACTGCGAGGGCAATCCGGCCTCGGTGCCGCTGTCGGTGGTGGGTACGGCGTCCCCCGCAGCGATGTACCGCTGCCACGCCCCCTCCGGCTGGTTCGAGCTGACCTTCCCCCGCATCGCCGGCCTGGAACGCGCAGCGCTCTACCAGGCATGCGATGGCGCCGGGCGATGCGAGCTGCTGTTCCCGTTCCACGGCCGCCTCGCGGTCATGGATTTCGACACTCTGCCGCCCGGGCGCGACGCCGAGACGACGCGCATGCGGCTCTTCCTCGCCGCGTGGCAGATGCTGAACCGCATGCACGTGGACGCGCTCTACCCGCGGGGCGCCGTCGCGGCGCTGCCCATCGCCCAGGCCCAGCTGGCCGCCTGCCGCGCGGTGGCGGAGGCTGCAGGCAAGACCCGGCCCCCGCCCGACATCGCGTCGCTGCCACCGGCCGAACGGCATCGCATCGACGTACTCTCGTTCACATGCCGCCGCGCTGCCGAGCTGGCGGCCGCGTTCTCGGCAAGCGCCACAGGTGAGTCGGTGAAGATCCTGTCGGAAGCACTGCCGGCACTGGCGACTCTCGCTGCACCCACCGCCGATGAAGCCGGCCTCTACGAAGCGTGGCTTTCGGCAGTGGAGGCATCGCAGGGCGACACCGCCACCCGGTTGGCTCTCGCACTGGGTGGGCTCCTGGGTCGCGCACCCGGCATCGCTCGCGACCAACCCGGATTCGCGACGCGCGAAGCCGAGATCCAGCGCGCCCGCGCGCTCGTGGCAGGGGCGAACGACACACTGCCCGACGAGACGCGCGCGCTGCTCATCGCCGCGCTCGTCCGCCAGTACCGCCTCACCGGCCGCGAGAACGAAGCCATCGCCATCCTCGAGGAGCACGTGGAGGGGCTCGCCCGTGTGCACGGCGCCTGGAACTCGCTCGTCGCCCGACCGCTCGTCCGCCTCGGAATGGCGCAACGCGACCGCGACGACCTGATCGGCCTGCGGCGCACCGCCGAACGCCTGCTCGAACTATGGCAATCGAAGGGGCAGACGGCGAACGCCGAGGCGCCGGAGGATTGGGATGCTGCACTCGAAGCCGAGACCGGGTTCGCGGTGGCGCAGTTCCAGCGGATCATCGCCCAGCGCGATGGCAGCGCGGCCGCGGCCAGCGTCGTTCCGTCGGTGATGGCCCGGATGACGAACCGCCTGGGCGCGACGCACCCGTACGTGCGGGCAGCGCAGTCGGGGCAGATCGAGCCGCCGGCGGTGGCGAGGTCAGCCATGTCGCCTCCACCTGCGGGGCAGCCCACCTCGGGGCGCTGAGGCAGGCTGCACCCCGCGGGTCACCGGTCGCCCGGAGGCGTTCCCCAGTTCTGGATGGCGCCGGTCACGCGGGCCTCCATCCGTGCCGCTGCCTGCGCGGTTTCGATGACCTTCGCGCGTTCCGACATAAGTTCCTGCAGCAGATTCTCCACGCCGCGGCAGTGCCCGCACACCAGGGAGCGTGCGATGTCACGGGCCTCCGACAGGGTGAGCATGGCCGACGCGCGGCTCCATGCTGCATGCCCGAGGCGGGCATTGCGTTCGCCCAGGTGCAACTGCTGCATGAGCGCGGAAAGCAGGCGTTCCCGGGTTTCGAGGATCGGTTCGGCAGCCGGCCCGAGTTCGATGCCGCGGTCCTTCGCGTAGCGATCGCGGCGGGCAATTTCATCCTGCCCGAGCGACTCCATTGCGGGATCGCGCTGCAGCCGCATCGTCACTGCATCGCCATCGAGGCTCGCTATCCGCAGTAGACGCGCCACTGCGGCTCGCTTCTTCATGCCCGGGGTGGACCTCATGCGGTCCATCCAGTACAGCTGCGTCCGCGAGAACGTCGCCACGAGTCTGCCGGGCAGCCATGTCTCGATGTCGAGCCCCAGCTTGCGATGCGTGCTGGCGAAGTGCTTGTGGAACACCGCCATTTCCCGCGTGGCGACGGCGGTGACCTTGCCAAGCTCACCGCCCCATGGACGTCGGACAGCGTAGGGGTCCGACGCTGCGGCCATTGCCTCCGCGGCGACGTAGCGTCCGAAGGCTGCGATGGTCTCGGTGTCGAACTGGTCGTTGGCGGCCTCGAAGGCGGCAATGCGCCGCGCGAGCGTCAGCGCATCCGGCAGACGGGCCGGACGAAGGCCCTGCTCGATCTCCCAGGCATCGACCCTGCTGCGCAACGCCGCGTCCGGGGGCGGACCGCCGGGCCCGGACGACGCGTCGCCTTTCATGTCGACGTAGACCACGCGATGGAACGCCTGGGTTGCGGCATCGACCCCGGACCATGCCTCGGCACCGAAACCAATGATCTCGGCGAGCGCAGTCTCGTCGCCGGTCCGCGCCTCCGCAAGACGCCCCGCACGCCAGAGATCGCCCCAGCGGCGCGCCTGATCCATGTCGACGTCGGTGATGCCGACGTGCTTCGCCCACTCGGGCATCCACCCTGCGTGCAGTCGAGCGAGGGTCATGCAGGCATCGAACTGCTGCCTCTCGCAGGCAGTGGCGAGCAGCCGCGGCACCCGCGACGGAGGCTCGGGGAAAGCGCGGGCGCGCCCACTGCCTCCCGGAACCGCACGGAGCTGAATCGCCGCGAGCCACGCCATGGCACGCGGTTCCCCGAGTGCAACGGCGCGTTCGAGGTACAGGAGCTCGTCATCGGACGGGCCACCCGTCGCGTGGATCGCGAACTCGTAGAGACCGCGGGGATCGCCCTTCTGTGCTGCGATCTCGAAGAACGCGGCCGCACGGGTCGCGTCCCATCGATCGAGTGCCGCCATGCCGTCCTCGTAGGGTCCGGCGTGGGCAGTGGCAGACCACGTCGAGATGACGAATGACAGGAGCGCGGCGGTCAGGGCGCGCCGTGGTGCGTTCAGGCATTGCATGGTGGAACCTCCGTCGTGGGCGGGCCGGCGGCCCGACGGGAACGAAGGTAAGCCGTGCAGCGTTGCGGCGAATCGGAGGGGGTCGGGATCGAACGATACGGACCGGACGGGTACGGATCACGCTACTTCCGAACACGCGCTGCGACGCACGCACTCTGCGCGTTCACGCGCCCCAGCCAACCTCCTGACCGATGCGGATGCCGAGCATCTTCGCGGCGCTCATGCCGGGCATCGCGATCTCCACCAGGCCGAGGCTGTTCACGTACCAGAAGCCTCGTCCTGCATCGGCCTCACCGAACACGCGGGCGTGCGGGATGCGCATGCGCCGCAGGCACAGCTCGCGATCCTCGGAGAGCCCCTTTCCCCGCAGCCCGGTGAAGGCGTTGCCGTAATGATCGACGTAGATGATCTCCGCGAGGTCGGCCTCCGGCAGCATCACCTCCGGAGCGGCGACGGAACTCACGGTCTCGTTCGGGAACTCACCCGTCACGACGGCGGCCGCCAACGGCGCGAAAACGTCGCGGCCGTGGAACGACACGGACGCCCCTGGCGCATGGGTGGTGACCTTCCAGGCGCTGCGCATGGCACTGCGCTGCCAGAGCACGGAGAAGAGCCCGTTGTCGGGGCCCACGTACGAACGGCCATCGATGCGAACCACGATGCCGTCGCGCCGCGTGCCCACCCCGGGGTCCACGACAGCAAGGAACACGTGCCCGCGCGGCACCGAGGCCGCGAGGGCGGCGAGCAGGTGGGCGGAGGCCTTCACGTCGAAGGTCGGGGCTTCGTTCAGCAGACTGATGACCCGCACACCGGGCGCATAGCGATCGAGGACGGTCTCGACCTGTCCCACGTACAGGTCTGAGGCACCGAAGTCGGTGAACAGCAGGATGGCCATGCGTGGACTACTCCTCGAACGTCTCGTTGGTCGGGTCGCCAGTTCCGTGCCCGTACGCCCAGGCATCGCGCGTCGAAGGCGCGGACGACCGCCGGAATCCGAGGCTTCCGGCTTCGGGGGCGCACGCAGGATCGACATGACGACACCGCCGCGGCTTTGGTCGGATCGCCGGTGCGGACCCGCGACGCCATCGGCGCATCGTACTCGTCGAGCACATCGAACGCGTCCTAGTACATTGAACCAATGAATATGCACCCAGTCGAAGGTGCATGAACAAAATGAATCTGAGTGCTTCCGAGCGGCAGGAACTGATGGCGATGC
>LNFM01002714.1_pt1 | contig 138775 bp, 136 predicted proteins | sample 596031 | NCBI WGS metagenome assembly LNFM01 (sample SAMN04254537, study PRJNA301005) | activated carbon metagenome | isolation source: dual media filters at the Ann Arbor, Michigan drinking water treatment plant | place: USA: Ann Arbor
CACCCGATAGGGAGCGTCAGACCATGCTGTCCCGCAACCTCGAGCAGACGCTCCACCGCGCCCTCGGCCTCGCCAATGACCGCCGGCACGAATACGCGACACTCGAACATTTGCTGCTTGCCCTCGCCGACGATACGGACGCCGCCACCGTGCTGCGTGCCTGCGGGGTCGATAGTGAGAAACTGAAGCGCGACCTGGCCGAATTCCTCGACAAGGACCTCGCCGGCCTGGTTTCCGACCGTGCCGGGGACGCCAAGCCCACCGCCGGCTTCCAGCGCGTGGTGCAGCGCGCCGCCATCCATGTGCAATCCTCCGGCCGGGACGAGGTCTCGGGCGCGAATGTGCTGGTGGCGCTGTTCTCCGAACGCGAAAGCCATGCGGTGTATTTCCTGCAGTTGCAGGACATGACCCGGCTGGATGCGGTGAACTTCATCAGCCACGGCATCGCCAAGGCCCCCGGCCGCAGCACCTCCCGCCCCGTACAGGGCAGCGCTCAGCCGCCGGAGGAACCCTCCGAGAAGGAGGAGAAGCCCACACGCGGCAATGCGCCGCGCGGCCAGGACGCGCTGTCGAACTACTGCGTCAACCTGAACAAGAAGGCGCAGGCCGGCAAGATCGACCCGCTGATCGGGCGCGACCAGGAGATCGAGCGCACCATCCAGATCCTGTGCCGCCGCACCAAGAACAATCCGCTGTATGTGGGCGACCCCGGCGTGGGCAAGACCGCGATCGCGGAGGGCCTGGCCAAGCGGATCATCGAGGGTGACGTGCCGGAGGTCCTGGCCAAGTCCACCATCTATGCGCTGGACATGGGTAGCCTGCTCGCCGGCACCCGCTACCGCGGCGATTTCGAGGAGCGGCTGAAGGCCGTGGTGAACGAGCTGGAACAGCAGCCCGGCTCCATCCTGTTCATCGACGAAATCCACACGGTGATCGGCGCCGGCGCGACCAGCGGCGGGGCGATGGATGCCTCCAACCTGCTGAAGCCGGCGCTCGCCCAGGGCACACTGCGCTGCGTGGGATCCACCACCTACAAGGAATACCGGCAGCATTTCGAGAAGGACCGCGCCCTGGTCCGGCGCTTCCAGAAGATCGACGTGAACGAGCCGAACCTGGAAGACGCCATCAAGATCCTCCAGGGCCTGAAGACCAACTACGAGAAGCACCACAAGGTCCGCTACACCCCGGAGGCCATTCGCGCCGCGGTGGAGCTGTCCGCCAAGTACATCCACGACCGGAAGCTGCCGGACAAGGCGATCGACGTGATCGACGAGGTCGGCGCCTCCCGAATGCTGCAGCCCGAGGGTAAGCGCCGGAAGACGGTGACCCTGAAGGATGTCGAGGAGATCGTGGCCAAGATCGCCCGCATTCCCCCGAAATCCGTCAGCTCCGATGACAAGGAGACGCTGCGGAACCTGGAGCGCGACCTGAAGGGCATGGTCTTCGGCCAGGACAAGGCGATCGATGCCCTTTCCGCCGCCATCAAGCTGTCCCGCGCCGGGCTGCGGGATGCGGAGAAGCCGATCGGCAACTACCTGTTCAGTGGTCCGACCGGCGTTGGTAAGACCGAGGTGGCCAAGCAGCTCGCGAAAACGCTCGGCATCGAGCTGATCCGCTTCGACATGTCGGAGTACATGGAGCGCCACAGCGTCAGCCGCCTGATCGGCGCGCCGCCGGGCTATGTGGGCTTCGACCAGGGCGGGTTGTTGACCGATGGCATCGACCAGCATCCGCATTGCGTGCTGCTGCTCGATGAGATCGAGAAGGCGCACCAGGACCTGTACAACATCCTGTTGCAGGTGATGGACCACGGGAAGCTGACGGACCACAACGGCAAGACCGTCGACTTCCGCAACGTCATCCTGATCATGACCACCAATGCCGGCGCTTCCGACATGGCGAAGAACAGCATCGGCTTCGGGCGCGACAAGCGCACCGGGGAGGATGAGGACGCGATCAAGCGGCTGTTCACGCCCGAATTCCGCAACCGGCTGGATGCGGTGATCGGCTTCGCCGGGCTGTCGCCGGAAATCGTCGCCCGCGTGGTGGACAAGTTCATCATGCAGCTGGAGGCACAGCTCGCCGACCGCAACGTGACCATCGAGCTGTCCTCCGCGGCGCGCGAGTGGCTCTCCGAACGCGGCTACGACCCGCTTTATGGTGCGCGCCCGCTGGGGCGGGTGATTCAGGAAGTGGTGAAGAAGCCGCTGGCGGAGGAACTGCTGTTCGGCAAGCTGGTGAAGGGCGGCTCGGTGAAGGTAGGCCTCAAGGACGGCGCGCTGGTCTTCGACTACCTCGAGGCCGCGCCGCCAGCCCTGCCGAAGCCGGAAGACAGCGGCGATGGCGAGTCCGAGAAAGAACCCGAAACCGCCGAGTAGTTTTCCGGGACGCTGCCGCGTTCAGAGTTGGGAAGGTGTCTCTCGGAAGGGGGGCACCTTTCTTTTTGTCAGGGGGAGATGGGACGATGACGACGGATACGCGAATCGAGGATTGGGATGGCTACAGCGCCGGGCTGCGGGAACGCGGCAAGGAACTGGGCGCGCTGCATCCGGAAGTGATGAAGGGCTTCATGGCCCTGAACCGAGGCGCCTCCACCACGCGGCACATCGATGCCAAGACCCGCGAATTCATCGCCCTCGCGGTCGCCGTCACCACCCGCTGCCAGGGCTGCATCGACGCCCATGCCCGCAAGGCAAAGGCCGCCGGGGCGACGAAGGAGGAAGTGGCGGAGGCACTCGGCGTCGCTATCGCGCTGAACGCCGGCGCGGCACTGACCTATTCCCTGCATGTGCTGGATGCGATGGATGGGGCGGGCGAGGGGGCGTAGCGTCAGCGCCATGCGAACCATCCAGGCCCTGGACCAACGCCTTGCCGCCCGGATCAGCGCGGCGCGCGACCCGCTGATCGAGGGTCTCGGACGAGCCGCGCGGGGGCGGGACTGGCACTATCTCCTGTTCGGTTCGCTCGCCCGCCAAGCCGCACGGCGCGGCAGCGACGCCGATATCGCCGTGGTCGGCGCGACCGGTGCCGAGCGCCGGGAGGCGGAACGCGCCGCCCGCGCCCTCTGCGCGACGTTGGGCCTCACCGCCGATATCGTCATGTGGGAGGATCTGGCGGATCGGGTCCAGCTTGAGGCCCAGCGCGATGGCATCGCCTGTGGCGGATGACCCGCGCTGGGAGCCGCTGAGGCGCCTGCGTGACGCGGCGCTGGAGGATCTCGACCTTGCTTTGGCGCTATGGGATGCGGGGCCCGAGACCAGCGGTCTGATGGATCGGGTGCGCGAAAAGGCTCTGCAGAAATGCCTTCAGGACGCGCATGCAAGCCTGGAGCAGGCCGCGCTTCGTATGCTGGCCCTGGCCGAGGATCCAAAGCCGGTCGGATCGAGCTGGCATGAGGATCTGCTGGTGATGGTCACGCGGGCCTCGGAGCGCCGCCCGGCCTTCGCCGCGGACCTGTTCGCCGAACTGGATGAACTGCGCCGCTTCCGTCATGTTGCCGTGCACAGCTATCTCGGCTTTCGCCTTGCCCGCGCAGCGCCCGCAATTGAGGCGGCGCGTCGGCTTCGGGCGGAGCTGCACGCCGCGTTCCAGCGCTTTGGGGAGGCCTTCGGCCTGCTCGGGCCAAGCTGACCAACTCAGGCCTGCATCGCCACCTGCCGCACGAAATCCACCACCTCCGCCACCACCGGCGCTGTGGTCAGCCCGATCAGCCCGGCGCCGGGTACGAAGCCGGTCATGATGCCGATATGGCCGACGCCGTCATACAGGCGCAGCCGCGCCGTCCGCCCATTGGCTCGCAGCGCGGCCGCCAGTTCCCGGGAATGCAGGGCGCCGACGATGGTATCCGCCTCCCCATGCAGCAGCAGCATCGGCGGCGCGCCAGCCAGCGTCATCGGGTCCGGCGCCGCCTCGATCCGTCCGCCCGGGGCGGGCGCAAAAATGCTCACCACCGGCTCATCCGTCGGCTGCCAGGAAATCGGCGCGGCCAGCAGGATGCCGCCGGCCAGCGCGCCGCGCCCGCCGGGCAGCCCGGCCCCATCCAGCCAGCGCGGGTCCAGCGCCAGCGCGGCCGCGATGAAGCCGCCAGCCGAATGGCCCATGACGAACAGAGGCCCGCGCGGCATGCCCGGCGCGCTGCGCAGCCAGGCGACGGCGCGGGCGGCATCCTGGATGAAGTCCGGCCACTGTCCTGCCGGCCACAGCCGGTAGTCGGGCACCGCCACCGCCATGCCCAGCGCGGCCAGCCGCCGGGCGACGAAGGCGTATTGCCCGCGATCGCCCATCTCCCACCCGCCGCCATGGATGAACACCACCAGTGGCGTATCGGCCACCGGCATCGGCGGCAGCGTCAGGTCCAGCCGGTGCCGGGGCAGCGGGCCGTAGCGCAGCCCTTCCAGCAGCATTGTCCCGCGCCGCGGAGTCGCCAGGTTGGCGACGTCATTGGGCGAACAGGCGCCCGCCAGCAGCGAAAGCGCGAGGGCACGCCGGCGGATCAGGCGCCCAGCTCCTCGCCCGCCTGCACCAGCGCCAGCTTCTGGGCCTCCGTCACCACCGGGTAGTGCAGGTCGAGCGATTCCAGCGTGCGGGCGATCGCGGCGGCGACCACCAGGCGGGTGAACCATTTGCGGTCCGCCGGCACCACATACCAGGGCGCGTCCGGCGTGGCGGTGGCGCGGATCGCCGCCTCATAAGCAGCCTGGTAGTCGTTCCAGTGCCGGCGCTCGGATACGTCGCTGGCGCTGAATTTCCAGTTCTTCTCCGGCTCCTGGATTCGCTTGAGGAAGCGCAGGCGCTGTTCCTCCGGGCTGATGTTCAGGAAGAACTTCAGCACCACCGTGCCCTGCCGGCCGAGATAGCGTTCATAGGCGGCGATATCCTCCAGCCGCTCCTGCCAGATGCGCTCCGTCAGCAGGCGGGGCGGCAGCTTCTGGCCTTCCAGGATGGCGGGGTGGACGCGCGCGATCAGAACTTCCTCGTACCAGGACCGGTTGTGGATGCCGATCTGGCCGCGGCCGGGCAGTGCCCTGCTGTGGCGCCACAGGAAATCGTGGTCCCGCTCGTTCGTGCTGGGCGCCTTGAAGGACACCACGTGGCAGCCCTGCGGGTTCACGCCGGAGAAGACATGCTTGATGGCGCCGTCCTTGCCCGCCGCATCCATCGCCTGGAAGATGCAGAGCACGGACCAGCGATCCTGCGCGTAGAGCATGTCCTGCTGCGCGGCCAGAATATCCACGCCGCGCTTCAGCAGGGCATCGGATTCAGATTTCTTGATGTCGAGGCCGGCGGTGTCGTCCGGCTTGTGGTCCTTCAGGCGGAAGCCCTCTCCCTTCTCCACCCGGAAGCGGGACAGCACCGACTCGATCCGATCTTCCATCGAAGCCCTTACCCCTTTTCCGGCCGCAGCATCCGCAGCGCCGCTGCCGCCTGCAGGGCGAGCGTTAGCCCCAGCGCCCAGCCATAGCCCGCCGCATCCCAGCCGCCCAATTCCGTGCGCGGCCACAAATCCAGGATCCAGCCGATCGCGTTCTGCAACCCGAAGACCAGGACCAACATGGTGACGTTGATGGCGGTCGCCACCCGCCCGGCCAGCTCCGCGCTGAAGCGCTGGCCGATCGCGGCATAGCCGGCGGGGCCCGCAGAGCTGAACAGGGCGAACAGGAACCAGATCGCGCCGAGCACCACGAGGTTGCCGACCGGCTGCGCGATCAGCAGCAATTGCATCACCGCAATCCCGGCCATGGCGGCCCAAGGGACCAGCATCGGATGACCGCCGCGCTGTTGCAGCAGGGATGCCGCCTGGCCGGTGCCGACGCTGCCCGCCATCAGCCCGGCCGCATAGCATAGCAGCAGCATCGCCCGCGCCGCGTCCTCCAGCCCCGCCACGTCACGCAGCCACGGCCCGGCCCAAAGGCCCTGGTAGGTAAAATTCATCGCGGAGAGCAGCGCGACGGAGGGCGCGAAGCGCCGGAAGGTCGGGTTGCGGAAGATGCGGCCGAACTCCGCCACCTCCGCGCCCAGCGCCCGGCGCGGCGGCGGCGCGGCGCCCGGGCCCCGTTCGGGGACGGAGGCCCAGATCCAGGCGGCAACCCCCACCGACATCAGCGCCAGCACCCAGAACACGCCGCGCCAGCCGATCTCCGGCACCAGCAGCGCCACCGGCACCGTCGCCGCGATGCTGCCGAGCGAGCCGACCAGCACGCCCAGCCCCGTCATCCCCGCCACGCGGTCGCGCGGGTACCATTGCGTGTTCACCTTCAGCATGGCGATCAGCCCGGCCGAGATGCCCACCCCCGTCACCACCCGCCCGAAGGCCAGGCCATAGGGGCCGCTGGCCAGCGCACAGATCGCAAAGCCGAGCGCCGCGACCAGCCCGAGCACCGTCTGCACCCGGCGCGAGCCCCACAGATCGATCGCCAGCCCCACCGGCAATTGCGCCGCCGCATAGGAAGCGAAGAACATCGCCGCCAGCAGCCCGAGCTCACTGGCCGACAGTGCGAATTCCAGCGCCAGCAGCGGCCCGAGGGTCGCGATCATGGTGCGGGAGGCCTGGTTGACGAAGTTCAGCCCGGCGAGGGGAAGCGTGATCCGGGCGAATTGGCGCATGCTGGCCATCCTGGCACGGCCATGCGGATCAGGGGAGGTTCAGGCGGATACTCATCGGACAATGGTCCGACAGGGATTGCCGGTAGCGCCGCGCCCGTTCGGCATAGACCATCACGGCCAGGCTGCGCGGCACCAGCCAGTCCCGCGCCGGGCCGCCGAGCAGGACATGGCTGACGAAGGGCCTCCCGCCGCGGCTATCCGCCCAGCAGGGGGAAGACACCCCCTGCGTCGGGCGCGCCAGTGGGCCGGCTTCCTCCAGGATCGTCAGGAAATCGTCCTGGTCATGCATACGGCGGTTGAAGTCCCCGAGGATGGCGAAGCCCACCCCCTCCCGCGCCCGCGCCGCGGCCCATTGCGCCAGGATGCGCGCCTGGCGCTCCAGTTGCTGGCAGTCGCGGGAGGCGCCGGACTCGAATGCATCCTCCCGGCAGCCGGCATCCAGATGCACCGACAGCAGCCGCAGCCGAGCGCCGCCGGGCGACTCTACGAGGATGTCGGCGCCGCGGCGCAGGCTGAAGCGGGCGCGCGGATGCAGGTCCAGCGCCCGCAGATCGGGCTGCGGCGTGACGCGCAGGTTGCGGCGGATGGCGAAGCCGGGGCGCTGGATATCGTCCTCATCCGTCAGATGGATGGTCCATTCGGCGGGGTCGAAGATGCGGGCGGCGGCCTCCGCCCCGTCGATCTCCTGCAACGCCACCACATCGGCCGCGAGGCGGCGGGCGTAGTCGCGCAGCAGCCGGAAATCCTCGGCGTCCCTTGCTTCGACGTTGCGCGGCAGGCCGGGGTGGCCGCTGGGTTTCAGCGTGAGCCAGGCGATGTTCCAGGTGGCGAGCTTGATCTCCTGCGCGCTGACGGGCGCGGCGAGGAGCAGGAACAGCAGGGTCAGGATACGGCGCATGGCGGGCGCTATAGCAGCAGGGCGGGGGCGGTGTCCTGCACCGGGCTGGTCTCGGGCAGCGGGCGGGCGCCGCAGGCGGTGAGGAAATCGGCGACCGCGTCCATCTCCGCCGCGTCGCGCGTCGGGTCATGGAAGGGGTCGTCCCGCTTGCTGCCGCACGGCACCCAGATCACCGTCTCGTAGCGGGCGCGGGTCAGCAGGACACGATAGGTGTTGCGGATGAAATCCTGGTCCTTCGCCGCGCGCTGCCAGGCGGAGCCGGAGAAGCTGCGGGCCAGCCAGTCGCGCCGCATCCGGATGAAATCCCCACCCCAGGCGAGGCCGACCACATCCAGCTCCAGCCCCTGGCAGGCATATTCGGTGGCCGCGGCCTCCAGAGCATCGGAAGCGCGGATATCGGGCCAGCTTCGCAGGAACCAGTCCGGCACCTCCTTGCTCTCCACCTCCGCGCCCAGCCCCTCGGCGCGCAGGCGGCGGGCGCCGGCGGCGCGCACCAGGCCGGCGCGGCGGCGGCCGCGGGCCAGAAGCCGCAAGGTGGCCCGCAGGGCGCCGAGGTCGCGGGTCAGCAGGAAGGGCAGGCCAGGGCCGGCGATGCGGCGGGCCTCCGCGACCTCCCCCTCCAGCACCGCCGCGACCCAGGCGGCGCCCGAATCATCCCGCACGCTGCGCATCGGCACGGCCAGGTCCAGCGCATCATTCAGCGTGAGCCAAGGTGGCTGGCCGGCGGCCAGGCGCTGCACCGGGTCCGCGCCCGCCAGCACGCGCGGCGCGGCGGCGGCGCGCCAGGCCGGGTTGGCAGCGATCACGCGCCCCCATTCGGCCAGGCCCGCCTCGCCGGTATTGATCTCCTGCCCATTGCCGATCAGCGCCACCACCACGGCCCATCCCGGCTGCCGGCCCATCGCCTCCAGCGTGTGGGCGGGTTCGCTCATCGTCAGGATGGACCGCTTGTTCTGCGTACCGGCCCGGGCCTTGGCCTCGTCCCAGGCGCGCTGGGCCTCATCGAAGACGATCAGGCGTTCGGGCGGCAGGGCGGTGGTGTCGCGGGCATGGGTCTCCAGGAAATGGTGCACGTTCTGCAACTGCACCTTCACCCGCCGTTCCGCCTCCCGCCGATCCGTCTCGCCGCGTGCCACAGCATCCCGGGCCAGGGCGGCGCGCAGCACGGCGACCAGGGGCGCGTTGCCGGTCAGGAAGGCGGCGCCATCCAGGCGGGCCGGTCCGAAGACGGCGTTCAGCCCGCACAGCGTCTTGCCGGCGCCGGGAATGCCCGTGACGAAGACGACGGTCTTGGTGGAAGCCGCGCGGGCCAAGGCGATCTGCCGGGCGATGGCCTCCGTCGTGCGGGTCAGGTTCGGGGCATCCGCCCGCGCGGCGGCAATCTCCGCCACCCCGTTGCGGGCGTAGAGCATGGTCGCCGCCTCGACGATGCCCGGCACCGGCCGATAGGCGGCGGTGAGCCAGGCGGTGCCGTCCAATGACGACCCGGCTGGAACGGACTCGGCGACCCAGCGCAGCAGGGCGGCGAGCCCAGCGCTGCCGCAGGTAACCGGCGGCAGAACCCCCTCCCAGATCAGCGGTGGCTGGGCGGGCGGAGTAAAGCCGCCGGTGCTGGCGACCAGGACCGGCAGGATCGGGTGTCGCCGGCTGCCGGCATGGAAGTCACGCAGATCAAGCGCGTAATCCTCCGCATCCGCCAGCGCCGCCGCGGAGGGCTCGGCGGTCTTGAATTCCAGGCACAGGATGGCGCGATCCGTCAGCAGCACCGCATCGATGCGCTTCTCGAGCCGCAGCAGGTCGAATTCCAGCGCCAGCGTCCAGCCCTGTCCGGCGCAGGCCGCGACGGCCTGGCGCAGAGCAGCGATCTGCGCCTCCCAGGCGGTTCCCTGATCCGGCGATCCGGCAAAGCCCCGCGCCTGCTGGGCGGAGGCAAGCCGGCCGACCGTATCCGCCGGGTCGCGCGCCAGGATTTCCAGACCGCTACAGTGAAACCAGGCGCGCATCGGCGCAGCCTAGCCGTTCCGCCGCCGTCCTGGCCAGGTGGCCAGCAGCATGCTGGCGGTGAGCAGCACGAAGCCCGCGCCATGCACGGCCGAGAATTCCTCACCCAGAAACCCCACCGCCACCAGCGCCGCCGTCGCCGGCAGAAACGCCGTGAAGATGCCCGCAATGCCGGCAGGCGCCCGCTTCATGCCGGCATACCACAGCAGCAGGCAGATCACGCTGGTGGTCAGGCTGTGAAACACCAGCAGCAGCGCGACATCTGGTGCTGCCAGGGCTGCCACGCTGCCCAGCACCGGCAGGCAGAAGGGCAGCAGCAGCAGCACGGAAAAGCCCTGCATCCACAGGCTCGCCGTCACCACCGGCACGCGGCCGGCGACGCGCTTGGCGAGCAGCACATACATCGCCTCCCCGCACACCCCGCCGAAGACCAGCAGATTGCCGAGCATGTTGCCGGTGCCCTCCGCCCCGGTACGGGCGAGCGTGATCGCGCCCATGCCAAAGGCGGCGAGTGCCACCGCCGCCCATTGCCGCGGTGCCAGCACCTCCCGCAGCCACAGCGCGCTGCCGATGGCGACCACTGCGGGAAGCGTGGCCAGCACCAGCCCCGCTTCCAGCGCCGTGGTCAGCCGCAGCCCCGCCAGCAGCCCGGCATTGTAGATCACCGTGCCGAAGGCCGCCTGCCAGGCCAGGTTCCACAGGGTCCTGCGGTCCGGCCGCACGCCGCCTTCCATGGCGCGTGCCAGCGGCCACAGCACCGCCACCGCCAGCAGGCAGCGCAGCCCGGCGATCATCGGGATGGGTAGGCTGGCCGCGAGCAGCTTCGCCACGCCCACATTGGCGCCGACCAGCGCCATGGAAGCCGCGAGCTGCGCGTAGGCCGTCAGCACGCTACCCCTCGGCCTCGCGCTTGAAGGGCGACATCTCCGCCAGCGCCTCGATCTCCGCCAGCATCGCCGGGCGCTCCCGATCCAGGAAATCGCCCACCGCGGCGCGCAGGCCGGGGTGCTGGATCCAATGCGCGGAATAGGTCGGCACCGGCAGGTAGCCGCGCTGGATCTTGTGCTCGCCCTGCGCGCCGGCCTCGACGCGGGGCAGCTTGTGCTCGATCGCGAAGTCGATGGCGCGATAGTAGCAGAGCTCGAAATGCAGGAAGGGCGCGTCCACCAGGCAGCCCCAGTTGCGGCCATAAAGCGCATCCGCGCCCAGCAGGTTCAGCGCGCCGGCCACGGGTTCTCCGTCCTGCTCCGCCACCATCAGCACGACCTTGTCGCCGAGCCGTTCGCCGAGCAGCGGCCAGAAGGATTTTTTCAGATAGGCGCTGCGGCCCCACTTCTTGTCGGAGGTGGAGACATAGAACTGGTGAAACGCCGCCCAGTGCCGGGGCGTGATCTCGTGCCCGCGCAGGGTCTTCAGCACGAAGCCGGATTGCTCGGCGTCGCGCCGCTCGCGCTTGATCTGCTTGCGTTTGCGCGATGCCAGCGCGGCCAGGAAGTCGTCGAAACTGGCATAGCCGGCATTGGACCAGTGGAATTGCGTGCCGATGCGTTGCAGCCAGCCGGCCTCGCCCAGCGCTTCCCATTCCTGCGGCGTGCAGAAGGTGCAGTGGACCGAGGACAGGTCGAGTTGCCCACAGGCCTGCACCAGCCCCTGTGCCAAGGCCTCCGCACCAATCCCCGCCTCCGGCCGCACCAGCAGCCGCGGTCCCGGCACCGGGCTGAACGGCGCGGCCACCTGCAGCTTCGGATAATAGCGGCCGCCGGCCCGCTCATAGGCATCGGCCCAGCCATGGTCGAAGACGTATTCGCCCTGGGAATGCGCCTTGGCATAGCAGGGCGCGCAGCCGAGCAGCCTTCCGGCCTCGTCCCGCAGCGCCGCATGCTGCGGCAGCCAGCCGCTGCGCCCGCCGGTGCTGCCGGATTCCTCCAGCGCCAGCAGGAAGGCGTGGCTGACGAAGGGGTTGCCGGTACCCGCGCAGGCATCCCACTCCAGCGGCGGGATTTCCGCGATGGACCGGTGCAGGGACAGGCTGAGTTCGGGCATGCCGCTCAAAATTGGGCGCGCCCAGGCTGCCGCAATGCCTCAAATCCCCGGAAAGGGTCGAGGCTGAGCATGAATGTCCGTTGGCAACACGCGCCCTTGCGGAGCGTGACCAGCGCTTCGGACATTGATTCTAAGCCTCTCAGGCGATCTCAAACATGCCCTCGACCTCGACCGCGGCATCGCCGGGCAGGGAGGGAACGCCGATGGTGCTGCGCGCATGTCTCCCGGCCTCCCCGAACACCGCCACCGCCAGATCCGACGCGCCGTTCATCACCAGCGCATGCTGCGTGAAATCCGGCCCGCAGGCGATGAAGCCGCCGAGGCGCACCACGCGCTTCACCCGGTCCAGATCCCCCACCGCCGCCTTCACCTGCGCCACCAGGTTGATGAAGCAGGTCCGCGCCGCGGCCTGGCCTTCCTCGATGGAGACGCCGGCGCCGAGCTTGCCGGTGGTGCTGATCTTGCCATCCACCAGCGGAATCTGGCCGGAGACGACCAGCAGGTTCCCGACCTGGTTGAAGCCGATGTAGTTCGCCACCGGTGCCGGGGCCTGCGGCAGGGTGATCCCGAGTTTTGCGAGGTTGGCGTCAACGGTGCCGGGCATGTCTGATTCCTTGAGCTGAACAGGGAGCGCGAGCCACGGCCCCCACCCCGACCCTCCCCCGCTGCGCAGGGGAGGGAAGCGCCATCTTCTCCCTCTCCCGCTTGCGGGGGAGGGTCGGTGTGGGGGCCTGCGCGCCCCTCTACCCCACCAGCTTCAACTGCCGCCGCCGCACACGCGGCGCGGGCGCGGAGGGCAGGTCCATCGGCAGCAGGGGAAGCTGTTCCGCCGCATGCCCCGTCGCATCCGGCGCGCAATCCTCCTCGGACGGATCGCCGAGGTCGCGCCGCCCGAGATAATCCAGTGCCAGCCGCCGGAACGCCCAGTCCAGCACGGATGTGGCACGGCGAATGGCCGGGTCGCCCTCCACCGCACCAGCCGGGCCGAAGCGGGTATAGGCATAGGCCTCAATGAAGCTGTCCAGCTTCACGCCGGAGGCCAGCCCGATCGAGACCGCCTGGAGCATCGCATCCATCAGGCTGCGATAGGCGGCCGATTCCTTCGTCAGCGCGATGCTGACCTCGGAAAGCCGGCCCTGCTGATCCTCCGCCGTCCGCAGCACCACCTTGTGCCCGCCCACCGAAACCCGCCAGACGGCGCCGGAAGGCCGCAGCGGCAAGGCGGGCGCGCGCTCAGGCAGCGGCGGCGCGGCGCGGGCCGGTGCGGCTTCCGCCACCGGCATCGGCGGCGGCGCGTGCAGAAAGGGTGCCGCGGCCTGCGCCATCGCGCGCCATTCCGCATCCGGCACCGGCGCCAGCAGCGTCTCCGCCGCCGTGCGGCCGATGCGCAGCGCGGCCCGGCTCGGCACTTCCGCCACCCAGCCATGCTGGTCCAGCGCCAGGCGGGTCGCGCCAGGGGCAGGGGCAAGGCCGCCGGTCTCGGCACCCAGCAGGGCCTCCACCGCATCCGGCGCGCTGAGCGCCACCAGTGCCTGGTGCCGCAGCCCCAGGCTGCCGGCGGCTTCATTCAGTGCCGCACGCGCGGCCTCGGCAAGGCCAGGCACCACCGTGGCGCCAGGTGGCGCCGGTGCGAACAGCGCCAGCGGTTCGCGCGCGCCGAGCCGTTCCGCCAGCCGGCCCGATTCGGCCTCCGCCGCTCCACGGGTCAGCGCGGCGATGGCAGCGCCCACGGCGCGCGCCTCCGCGCTGCCGTAGCGCAGGTCGAGGCTGGCCAGCAGCCCGGCGAGATCGGCGAAGCCAACAGACAGTCGCGGCGCCTTGGCCCCGGTCCAGATATCCAGCGCCTGCACGCCGAGCGCGACCGCAGCAGCGTAGCCCTGGGCGTCAAAGCCGCCCTCGGCATCCAGGAAGGCGGGCAGGTTCAGCACGAAGCGGGCGGCGCCGCGCGCCTCCCCGCGCCAGATCGCCGCACCGGGCGCGCCGCGGCGGGCCAGCAGCAGGGCGCGCAGGGCGTGGGCAAAGGCGTCCTGCGCCGCCGCATCGGCCAGCACGTTGAGTTCGCGGCCCCGCAGCGCCAGGCGGCTGATCCAGCCTTCCGCCAGCTTCGGGAACACCACCGGGCCGCTGCCCGGGGCCAGCGCGGCCAGCGCCTCCGCCGCCTGTTCGTCCCAGGCGACGGGCAGGGCGATCGGGCGGGGGGCGGCATCGGGGTCCGGCGCGGCGCGCACGCGCCACAGCCCGACCTGATCCCACAGCGTTCCGGCGCATATTGTCATAGGTGCAGCCTAAGGGCCCTGCCGGCCCGGCGGAAGCCGTATCTGGTGGTCGAATGCGCCGCAACACGCAACATCCTGTGGACAACACGGGATTTTGCGTGGCAGGGCCGGTTGTGCGAAACTGCTTACCCCCGCACATGCCGGGGCGGCCTCCTCCCGGGCCGCGACCAAGGACCGCACATGTCGCTGATGATGCGCCTGACCACCGCCCTGACCGGTCGCAAGATCGGCACGGATCGCTTCGGCAATGCCTATTACGAGTCGCGGCGGGACTATTTGCAATACGGCCGCAAGCGCCGTTGGGTGATGTTCGCCGGCGCCCCGGACCCGACCTCCGTGCCGCCGGAATGGCATGGCTGGCTGCATCACACCTCCGCCACCCCCCTGGCGGAGGAAAAGCGCTATCCCTGGATCGCCGAGCACCGCCCGAACCCGACCGGCACCGCGCTGGCCTGGCACCCCGCCGGCCATGACTATTCGGGCGGCCGCCGCCAGGTGACGACCGGCGACTACGAAGCCTGGACCCCGGGATCCTGATGAAGGGTCGTTCCTTCGCCGAGATCATGGCCGGCGCCCTGGTGCTGCTGGTGACTGCCGGCTTTCTTTTCTATGCGCTCAACAACAGCGGCCGCGGCGGCTTCTCCGGCCCTGGCGTGACCCTTTCCGCGAAGTTCGACCGGATCGACGGGTTGGCACCCGGCGCTGATGTGCGCGTGGCCGGTGTGAAGGTCGGCAGCGTTGTGGACCAGCGGATCGACCCGCAGACCTTCCTCGCCGTGCTGACGATGCGGATCGATTCCAGCCTGCAGATCCCCTCCGACAGCTCCGCCGAGATCGCCAGCGAGGGCCTGCTGGGCGGACGCTTCGTCTCGCTGGTACCGGGTGGATCGGACCGTATCCTGGCCGATGGCGGGGAGATCACCATCACCCAATCTGCCATCAGCCTGGAAAGCCTGCTGGGCCGCTTCATCTTCTCGATGACGGAGGCACCTTCCCCGGCGGCCAACCGCGGCGAGGCCGAACCCGCCCTGCCGAGCCTCGGCACTCCTGCCCAGCCATGAGCCTGGAGCCGCCGGCCATCTGGCCCGGGCGGGATGGCGCGCCGCTATCCTGCCGGGAAAAGCTGAAGGTGCTGGCCGAGAACCACCGCGAAGCCGCCCAGGTGCTGCGCGACGCCTTCGAGGATGCTGTACTGATGGGGGTGGATGAGGCCGCGATGCGGCAGGTGCTGGCCGATCTGGTGGCCGCGTTGCCGAGCCCGAAGCGGCCATGATGCGGCTGGTCCTGGCCTTCCTGCTGCTCGCCACGCCGGCCTTCGCGCAGGAATGGCAGCCGCGCCGGCTTGCCGTGCTGCAGGCGCTGGACAAGGTGACCGCGCGGATCACTGTGCTGCGCGCCGCATTGAACCAGCCGGAGCGGTTCGGCAGCCTGACCATCACCGTCCGCGCCTGCCACGGCCGCGCGCCGGATGAGGTGCCGGATGCGGCGGCCTGGATGGAGATCAGCGACGGCCGCCTGCCGGCGGAGCAGAACCCGGTGTTTCGCGGCTGGATGTTCGCCGAGGCGCCGGGCGTGAACATGCTACTGCACCCGGTCTATGACATCCGCATCCTGGAATGCCGGGCCCAGTAGGTCAGGCCGCGCCCTCGCCCAGCCGGAGGATCTCGGCGCGTACCGCCTCCGGGTCCGGCGCATCGTCCCAGCGGCCCTGTTCTTCCACCGCTTCCGACAGCAGCCGCTTATAGGCCTGGCGCGGCACCTCCCGGCAGCCGAACTGCGCCAGGTGTGCGGTCTGGAACTGCGCGTCCAGCAGGGTGAAGCCGAACAGCCGCAGCCGCGCCACCAGATGCACCAGCGCCACCTTGGAGGCATCGCGCGCCCGGCTGAACATGCTCTCCCCGAAGAAGGCGCCGCCAAGCGCCACGCCGTACAGGCCGCCGGCCAGCTGCGGCCCGCCTTCGCCCGGCAGCCAGGCCTCCACCGAATGGGCGTGGCCCATGCGGTGCAGGGCGCCGAACAGACGCTCGATCTCCGGGTTGATCCAGGTATCCTCCCGCCCCTCGGCCGGGGCGGCGCAGGCGGCGATGACGCCGTGGAAATCCTGGTTGGTGGTGATGGTATAGGCGCCGGACAGCACGGTGCGGCGCAGCCGGCGCGGCAGGTGAAAACGGTCCAGCGGCAGTACGCCGCGCTGTTCGGGGTCCAGCCAGTACAGCCGGTCCCCGCGCCGCGTCTCGGCCATGGGGAACAGCCCCGCCCGATAGGCGCGGAGCATCAGGTCGGGGGTGATTTCGAACTGGCGTCTGCTCACCCCCCCAATATGCGGCAATCACTGCGGCATCGCGAGGGCAGCCTGTTTCACCCAATGTCAGGAAACGTCGCCGCCAGGATCAGCCCTGGTTGCTCCCTTGGCGCGCGACGAACTTCTCCAGCCAATGGATGGTGTAGTCGCCGGCCTGGAATTCGGGGTCGGCCACGATGCGCTGGTGCAGCGGCAGCGTGGTCTTGATGCCGGAGATCACCATCTCCGCCAGCGCCCGCTTCAGCCTGGCGATCGCCTCCGCCCGCGTCTGCCCATGCACCACCAGCTTGGCCACCAGGCTGTCGTAGTTCGGCGGCACCGTGTAGCCGGAATAGAGCGCGCTATCGACCCGCACGCCGAGGCCACCCGGCGCATGGTACATATCCACCCGGCCCGGGTTCGGCACGAAGGTCTCGGGGTCTTCCGCGGTGATGCGGCATTCGATGGCGTGGCCGGAGAAGCGGATATCCTCCTGCGCGTAGCCCAGCTTCTCCCCGGCCGCGACGCGCAGCTGTTCCTTCACCAGGTCCACGTTGCAGACCATCTCCGTCACCGGATGTTCCACCTGAAGGCGGGTGTTCATCTCGATGAAGGCGAACTGGCCATCCTGCCACAGGAATTCCAGCGTGCCGGCATTGCGGTAGCCGAGCTGGCGCAGGCCCTTGGTGACCTGCGCGCCGAGCGCATCCCGCTCATCCGCCGTCAGCACCGGGCTGCCGGCTTCCTCGACCAGCTTCTGGTGGCGACGCTGGAGGGAACAGTCCCGCTCGCCGAAATGCACCACGTTGCCGTGCATGTCGGCCATCACCTGCAGCTCGATATGCCGCGGGCGGTCCAGGTACTTTTCCATATAGACGCTGTCATCGCCGAAGGCGGCCTTGGATTCCGTGCGCGCGACGCGCCAGGCTTCCTCCAGCTCCGGCGGCGGCCTTGATCAGCACGGGGTACATGATCTCCTCAGCCACCGCCCGGGCTTCCTCCAGGCTGTCCAGCGCACCGAGCGAGCCGGGCACCAGCGGCACGCCGAGCGAGCGCATGGCGTCCTTGGCCGCGATCTTGTCGCCCATCATGCGGATATGCGCCGCCGTCGGGCCGATGAAGGCCAGGCCGTGCGCTTCCACCATCTCGGCGAAATTCGCGTTTTCGGACAGGAAGCCGTAGCCGGGATGGATCGCCTCCGCCCCGGTAATCGCCGCGGCGGACAGGATCGCCGCCATGTTCAGATAGCTGTCGCGCGCCGAGGGCGGGCCGATGCAGACGCTCTCATCCGCCAGCCGCACATGCATCGCGGTGTTGTCGGCCGTGGAATGCACGGCAACGGTGCGGATGCCCATTTCCTGGCAGGCGCGATGCACCCGCAGCGCGATCTCGCCGCGATTGGCAATCAGGACCTTCTTGAACATCTATGCTGTCCTTCCGCCGCGACGCGGCTTGCGGACGCCGGCTGATTCAGATGTCCGGGCCTCCGACCCTTCCATCATCAGACGGCCGATGGCTGGCGCCATCACTCGATGATCATCAAAGGCTCGCCGTATTCAACCGGCGACCCGCCCTCGACCAGGATGCGGGTGACGGTGCCGGCGCGCGGGGCGCGGATCTGGTTGAAGGTCTTCATCGCCTCGATCAGCATCAGGGTCTGGCCCTGGCTGACCTTGGCACCGACCGTCACGAAGGCGGCAGCACCTGGTTCCGGCGCCAGATACGCCACGCCCACCATGGGGGAGGCGATCAGCCCCGGATGCGCGGCATCGGAGACCGGCTCCGCCACGGCCGCGACCACCGGTGCGGCGGCCATCGGCGCGCCGGCGGCCGGCAGATGCGCCACCTGCGTCACGGTGATCTGCCGCGCCACACGGATGCGGCTGTCCTTCTCGACCAGTTCGATCTCGGTGAGATCGGTCTCCCGCAGGATCTTGGCGAGTTCGCGAATCGCCGCCGCGTCGAAATTCACGCCCGACATCAGGGCTCTCCTTCTTCGGCCACGAGGTCCGCGATGGCCTGCAGCGCCAGCGCATAGCCGCCGATGCCGAGCCCGGCGATAACCCCGGTCGCCGCCTTGGACACATAGCTGAGGTGCCGGAATTCCTCCCGGCGGTGAATGTTGGAAATATGGACCTCGACGATCGGCAGGTCGGTCGCCTTCAGCGCATCCATCAGGGCGATGGAGGTATGGCTGTAGCCGGCCGGGTTGATGATGATGCCGGCGGCGCGGCCGCGGCATTCCTGCACCCAGGTGATCAACTCGCCTTCGCCATTGGTCTGGCGAAAATCGATCGCGAGCCCAAGCTGTTCTGCCGTCTCGGCGCAGAGCGCCTCCACATCATCCAGCGTCGCGGCGCCGTAGATCTCGGGCTGGCGCGTGCCGAGCAGATTCAGGTTCGGGCCGTTCAGGACGACGATCAGCGGCGGGTTCACGGGGAGTCCCAGGTTTTCAGGGACGCCTCGGCTAGCACGGGCCACTCCGCAGGGGCAAGCGGAGGCCCGCGCCGGGATATCAGCCCTGCATTCGCCGCGTCTTGTTCCCGGCCGCCCCGCCCGCCATCTTCGCCTCATGGCGGAACACATGACGGCACAGATCGGGGTCGAGGTGAATGGCGAGCGCCGGCAGGTGCCGCAGGGCGCTTGCGTGGCGGAATTGCTGGCGCTGATCGGCCTGGCCGCCCCCAAGGTGGCGGTGGAGCGTAACCTGGAGATCGTGCCGCGTTCCGCCTGGGCCACGACGCCGCTGGCCGAGGGCGACCGGCTGGAGATCGTGCATTTCATCGGGGGTGGCTGAGATGGACGGAATTGCACAGGTTGATGAGGGCTGGACCGTCGCCGGGCGCCGCTTCCACTCCCGCCTGATCGTCGGGACGGGTCGCTACAAGGACCTGCCGGAAACCCAGGCCGCCATCGAGGCCTCGGGTGCCGAGATGGTCACGGTCGCGGTGCGGCGGGTGAATCTGTCGGACGCCTCGCAGCCCATGCTGCAGGACTTCGTGCCGCCCGATCGCTATACCTACCTTCCCAACACCGCCGGCTGCTTCACCGCGCACGACGCCGTCCGGACCCTGCGCCTGGCGCGGGAGGCCGGGGGCTGGAACCTGGTGAAGCTGGAGGTGCTCGGCCCGCCGCCTTTCCTGTACCCGGACATGCAAGCCACCTTCGAGGCCGCCGCCGCGCTGCTCGCCGATGGCTTCGAGGTGATGGTCTATTGCGCCGACGACCCGGTGGCGGCGAAGCGGCTGGAGGAGATGGGCTGCGTCGCCATCATGCCGCTGGGTGCGCCGATCGGCTCCGGCCTCGGCGTGGCCAACCCCTTCATGATCAAGGCGATCATCGCGCAGGCGAAGGTGCCGGTTCTGGTCGATGCGGGCATCGGCACGGCCTCCGACGCGGCGCTGGCCATGGAGCTGGGCTGCGACGCGGTGCTGCTGAATTCGGCCATCGCCCATGCGCGCGACCCGGTGCGGATGGCGCGGGCGATGAAGGCGGCGGTGGCGGCGGGGCGCGATGCCTTCCTGGCCGGGCGCATGCCCCGCAGCACGGCCGCCGACCCGTCCTCCCCCACCTCCGGCTTGATCCGCTGACGGCGGGGCGCGAAACAATCTGACATCGTTGGCGCCACCGCCGGTTGTGCGGCGGCTTGCTGGCCTTGCGCCAAGCGTTCTAATTTTGCTCCCGGATCAATGAACGAGATGCCGGGAGGAAGTCATGAAGCGCCGTCAGTTGGGAATGCTGGGTGCCGCTGCCTTTGCGTTGGGCGCCTGCGTCCAGGAACCGCAGCGCAACGTGGTCGTGGTGCCCTCGCAGAGCTGCAATACGGCCTTCCGCGTGGTCAATGCCTCCTCGCGCACCGTGGAGCGGCTGTATTTCAGCCATTCCAACCGGGATGGCTGGGGCAATGACCAGCTCGGCAGTTCCGTGCTGCCGCCCGGCCGGCAGGTGAGCTACCGGGCCGCCAATACCGGCAATTACGATTTCCGCGTGGTCTGGAACAATGGCCAGGCGGCGGAGCTGCGGCGGATCAATGTCTGCCAAGCCAGCCGGATCACCGTGACCAATAGCGGGCTCCGCGCCAACTGAGCCAGACCCGTTCCGGCGGATTCGCGCGGCGATCGCGCGATTTGCCGGAGCGTTCCCGGCCTGCCCCCCGGGTTCACCATGGCGGTTTCCGGCCATTCAGCGCCGTTCGCGGAAAAAAAACGGCCGGCAGGGCATTTTCCGCTTTCCCCCCGGGCAAGTGGCGCCTATATGCGCCGCAGACGCAGTACGCACGTGCCGAAGGCCCCAGGCCCACGGAACCCGATCATGATCCGCTCATGAACAGGGTCACCGCGGCGCAAGGTTAACGCAACGACGTCAGCGTTCTGGCAACCCCGGCGGCTCACCCCGCCGGCCTCATTTGGTCGCTGGTTCGTTCGACCGTTTCGTCAATCTAGGGGCCGCCCCCGACCGGGGCTGTCTCCACTGTTTGCAGGGGAGTACGGGCGCGATGAACCCGAAAATCGCTTCGTATCTGCGCGACCAAGCGCCCGCCACGCCATGCCTGGTGCTGGACGTGGACCGCGTCGCGCAGAACTACAGCCGGCTGAAGGCTGCGCTGCCGCTGGCGCGCGTCTACTACGCCGTGAAGGCCAACCCGGCCGCGCCGATCCTGGACCGTCTGTCCGCGCTCGGCTCGTCCTTCGACGCCGCGTCGTGGGAAGAGATCCAGGCCTGCCTGGAGGCTGGCGCGCTGCCGGCCGATATCTCCTTCGGCAATACGGTGAAGAAGGAGTCCGCCATCAAGGCCGCCTTCGCCGCCGGCGTGACCATGTTCGCCTTCGACAGCGAGCCCGAGCTGAAGAAGCTCGCCCGCTCGGCCCCGGGCGCGCGCGTCTATTGCCGCATCCTGGTGGAGAACAAGGGCGCCGAATGGCCGCTGTCCCGCAAGTTCGGCTGCGAAGTCGAGATGGCGAAGGAGCTGATGGTGAAGGCGGCTGCCTGGGGCCTCGACCCCTACGGCATCTCCTTCCATGTCGGCAGCCAGCAGACGCAGACCGGCGCCTATGAGGCGGCGATTGCGCGCGTGGCGATGATCTTCACCGATCTGCGCGATGCGGGCATCAACCTCCGCATGGTCAACCTCGGCGGCGGCTACCCGGTGCGCTACCGGGCGGAAGTGCCGGAGATCGACCAGTTCGGCGATGCCATCATGGGCGCCATGGCGGCCCATTTCGGCAATGCGCTGCCCGAGATGGTGATCGAACCGGGCCGCTTCATGGTGGGCGATGCCGGCGTGGTGTCCTCCGAGGTCGTGCTGGTCTCCCGCAAGGCGGAGGATGACCCCGTGCGCTGGGTCTATCTCGACATCGGCCGCTTCGGTGGCCTGGCCGAGACGGAGGGCGAGTCGATCCGCTACGAATTCCGCACGCCGCATGATGGCGACGCGGAAGGCCCGGTGACCATCGCAGGGCCGACCTGCGACAGCACGGACACGCTCTATGAGAAGTCCAACTACCGCCTGCCGATGGCGCTCGACGCCGGTGACCAGGTGCAGTTGCTGTCCACCGGCGCCTATGTGACGACCTATGCGAGCCAGGCCTTCAACGGCTTCCGCCCGCTGGCCGAACACTACATCTGAGGCCATCGGCGGGATCGGCCGGAAAATATGCGGCGGGCGCGAGCCCGGCATGGATGAAATTGACCGCAACCTCGTCGTCGCCCTCCAGGAAAACGGGGCGGCCGGCCTCGCGGAGCTGTCCAAGGTCGCTGGCCTCTCCGTCTCCGCCACCGCGGAGCGGGTGAAGCGGCTGGAGGAGCGGGAGGTGATCCGCGGCTGGCGGATCGACCTCGACCCCGTCGCCGCCGGCTGCCCGCTGCTCGCCTTCGTCTTCGTCGCCATGCATCCCGGTGACGGCGATGCCGGCTTCATGGCGACGATGAAGCAGCAGGAGGCGGTGCTGGAATGCCACACCGTAACGGGCGCCTGGTGCTACCTGCTGAAGCTGCGCCTGCCGGACATCGCGCGGCTGGAGGCCTTCGTCTCCGAAGTGGTGCGCGGCCAGGCCGGCGTGGCGCGGACCGAAACCATCCTGGCCCTCGCTTCGCCGAAGGAGACCGCCATCCTGCCGGTGGCGGAGGCGGAGGAAGAATAGGGGAGGGCGCCGCGGCACCCTCCCGCCGCACTCAGTTCGCCGGGCGCGCGCCCATCGCGACCGTGCGCTCATCCATCCGCGGCTCATAGGTGATGCCGCGGCGCGTGGCCCAGAAATTCACCAGCTGGAACAGCGGGATCATCGCCGTCTCGCGGTCCACCATCGCCACCGCTTCCTGCAACAGCTTCTCGCGCTCCGCATCATCCAGCGTGCCGGCGGCGCGGGCCGTCAGCGCATCCAGTTCCGGATTCGAATAGCGGGAATTGTTGGCGGCGCCGATGCGGCGTTCGCGGTTGTAGGTGCCGAAGATGTTCACCAGCATGTAGCTGGCCTCACCCGTCACGCTGCCCCAGCCGGCCAGGCGGGCGTTGAATTCCTGGCGGCTATTGCGCGCGGCATAGGTGGTCCAGGGCAGCGCGTCGATCGCGGTGCGCACGCCGACGCGGCTCCACATCTGCGCGACGGCCTGGGACGTGCGGGCGTCGTTCGGATAACGGTCGTTCGGCGTTGTCAGCGTCAGCCGGAAGCCCTGCGGGAAGCCGGCCTCGGCCAGCAGGCGGCGGGCGCCATCCGGGTCATGCCGTGGCGTCTCGACCGCCGGGTTGTAGGAATAGGAGCCCGGCGGCAGCCACTGGCCCGTCGGCTTCGCGGTGCCTTCCATGACGCGATCCGCCAGCGCTTCCCGGTCGATGGCGATGGACAGCGCGCGGCGCACCCGCGGATCCAGCATCGGGTTGCGCTCCAGCGGCCGGCCTTCATTGTCGCTGACCAGCACCGGCGCGGTGTCGGTGCGGGAGTAGTCGGTCATCAGGTAGATCAGGCGCAGGCCCTGGATCTCGGCAATGCTGATGCGATTGTCGCGGCGCAGCCGGGCGATGTCCGTGGACGGCACCTGGTCGATCACGTCGAGATCGCCGGCGAGGATGCCCGCGGTGCGCGCCGCATCATTGGCGACGAAGCGATAGGACACGCGCGACCAGGGCTCGGCACCGCGCCAATAGGCGTCGTTGCGGGCGAATTCCGTGCGATCACCGGGGCGGTAGGAGACCAGGCGATAGGGCCCCGTGCCGATGGCGGCGCGGCCGGCATTGTAGTCTTCGGTCGCCGCGCCCTCGCCGACATGGCGGGAGATGATCTGAATCGAGGCGAGTTCGGTCGGCAGCAGCGGATGCGCGGCGGCGGTGTGGAAGCGGATGGTCAGCGGATCCACCACCTCGACGCGGGTGATGGCGCGGACGAAGCCGCCAAAGCCGCCCGGGCTGTTCGGCACGTTGGGCGCGCGGCCGATGGTGAAGGCGACGTCGTCGGCGGTGAAGTCCCGCCCATCATGCCACTTCACGCCGGCGCGCAGCTTGAACTCCCAGGTGGTCGGGCTGACGGCGCGCCAGCTTTCCGCGAGTGCCGGCTGGATTCGCGCCGTCGCGTCCTGCTCCACCAGGCGGTCGAACAGATGCATGGTCTGACTGATGTTGGGCGAGGCGTTGTAGAAGTGCGGATCGAGCGAGGTGGGCGAACCGCCGATCCCGATGGTCAGGGTGCGGTCCTGGGCCAGGGCTGGCCCCGCCATGGCAAGGAGGGCGGCGGAAAGAATGGCCCGGCCGGGAGAACGAACGAAACTCATACAAAACCTCATCAGAACGACAGGAACAGACAGTCAGCCTAGGCGCTCGTGGAGCAGGCTGCTATACCAATCGCTTCGGGGAAGCTTTGTTGAGGAGAGAGTGATGCGAAACAGCATCCGCAAGACCGCTGCAGCGGCGGTGTCGGCCATGGTCGTGGGTATCCCCATGGCGCAGGCGCAACAGGCCCAGACGTTGAACATGGGCGTCGGTTCGCCGGTCACGTCGCTCGATCCGCATTACCACCAGCTGTCGCCGAACAACGCCGTCAGCGACATGATCTTCAGCAAGCTCGTCGAGACGGATCATGCGGCCCGCAACATCCCCGGCCTCGCCGAAAGCTGGCGCGCCGTCGCCCCCACCGTCTGGGAATTCAAGCTGCGGCCGAACGTGACCTTCCACAACGGCAACGCCTTCACGGCGGAGGATGTGGTCGCCACCATCCAGCGCCTGCCGAATGTGCCGAACAGCCCGTCCTCCTACGCCGCCTATGCGCGGCCGATCGTGCGGATGGAGATCGTCGACCCGCTGACCATCCGCTTCCATACGCGGGAGCCCTATCCGCTGCTGCCGCTGGACATGACCAATGTCCGCATCCTCGATTCCGAGACGCATGCGAATGTGACGACGGACGCGTTCAACAATGGCAGCGCCGCGATCGGCACGGGCCCCTGGCGCGTGGTGAACCATCGCAACGGCGACCGCATCGAATTCACCCGCAACGACACCTATTGGGGCGAGAAGCCGGCCTTCGAGCGGGTGAACTACCGCATGGTCACCAACGACGCGACGCGCACCGCGTCCCTGCTGTCGGGCGACCTTGACGTCATCGACCAGGTGCCGACGAGCGACCTCGCGCGCCTGCGCCGCGATCCCAATATCAGCGTGGCGGAGACGGTCGGCCTGCGCCTGGTCTTCCTCGGCCTGGACCATCTGCGCGCGGCGGATGAGAACTCGCCGCAGATTACCGACAATGACGGCCGGCCGCTGGGCCGCAACCCGCTGCGGGACGTGCGCGTGCGTCGCGCGCTCTCCATGGCGATCGACCGCAAGGCCATCGCGGAGCGGGTGATGGAAGGTGCGGCCACGCCGTCCGGCCAGTTCCTCCCGCCGGGCACCTACAGCCATGTGCCGGGCCTGGAGGCGCCGGAATTCAACGCCGACGCGGCGCGCCGCCTGCTGGCCGAGGCCGGCTATCCGGACGGTTTCCGCATCACGCTGGCCGGCCCGAATGACCGCTACATCAACGACAGCCGCATCATCCAGGCGGTCGGCCAGATGTGGACGCGCATCGGCGTGCGCACGGCGGTGGAGGCGCAGACCTGGTCCACCTTCGTCGGCCGCGCCGGCCGGCAGGAATTCTCCTCCTTCCTGATCGGCTGGGGTTCCAACCCGGATGGCAGCCACCCGCTGCGCAATATCCTGGCCACCTACAGCCGCGACCGTGGCTGGGGCGCGTCCAACCGTGGCCGCTTCTCCAATGCCGAAGTCGACGCGCTGCTCACCGAGTCGCTGTCGGAACTGGACAACGAGAAGCGCGAGCAGCTGCTGATCCGCGCGCAGCGTATCGCGGCGGAGGAAGTGGCCGTGATCCCGCTGCATATCCAGACCAACATCTGGGCATCGCGCCGCGGCTTCACGCATCAGGCGCGCGTCGATGAACTGACCCGGGCGCAGGATACGCGCCCGGCTGCTGCCCGCTGAACAAGACCTGACGGGGCAAGGGGACCGGGATGAGCGTTTATCTGCTGCGCCGATTGATCCAGGCCGCCGGCGTCGTGCTGGCGATGTCGATCATCGTCTTCGTCGGCGTCTTCGCCATCGGCGACCCGGTCGAGATCCTGATCAGCCCCGATGCCGACCAGATGGAGCGTGAGCGCGCGGTGGCGGCGCTCGGCCTCGACAAGCCGCTGTGGCAGCAATACCTGATCTTCCTGGGCAAGGCGGCCCAGGGCGATCTGGGTCGGTCCTTCGTGTTCAACGAGCCGGCGCTGGAACTCATCCTCCAGCGCATGCCGGCGACGCTGGAACTGGCCTTCGCGGCCACCTTCGGCGCGATCCTCATCGGCCTGCCGCTCGGCCTCTATGCCGGGCTGCGGCCGAACAGCATCGGGTCCAAGGCCATCATGGCCGGGTCGATCCTCGGCTTCTCCTTGCCCACCTTCTGGGTCGGGCTGATGCTGATCATGGTCTTCGCCGTGCAGCTTGGCTGGCTGCCCTCAACCGGGCGCGGCCAGACGGTCGAGATCCTCGGCACGCACTGGTCCTTCCTGACCTGGAACGGGCTGACGCACCTGGCGATGCCGGCGCTGAACCTCGCTCTGTTCAAGATCAGCCTCGTCATCCGCCTGACCCGCGCGGGGGTGCGGGAGACGATGCTGATGGACTACGTGAAATTCGCCCGCGCCAAGGGGCTCAGCCCGTTCCGCGTGACCTTCGTGCATGTGTTCAAGAACATCCTCATCCCGGTCGTCACCGTCACCGGGCTGGAGTTCGGCAGCACCATCGCCTTCTCGGTGGTGACGGAAAGCATCTTCGCCTGGCCGGGCATGGGCAAGCTGATCATCGACAGCATCAACGTGCTCGATCGCCCGGTGATCGTGGCCTACCTGATGATCGTCGTGCTGATGTTCATCACCATCAACCTGATCGTGGACCTGATGTATTCGGTGCTCGATCCGCGCGTGCGGCTGGACAGCAAGTGAAGGGGTGCGCGGCATGAGCGCGGTCGTCGGCCAGGGGGCGCCCATCGAGGACCCCGCCAAGATCAAGGTGGAAACACCGTTCCGGCGCTTCTGCTCGGAATTCGCGGAATCGAAGCTCGCTTTGGGCGGGCTGATCGTGATCTCCATCATCATCCTGGTGGCGATCCTGGCGCCCTTCATCTCGCCGCAGGATCCCTATGACCTGGCGGTGCTGGACATCATGGATGGCCGGCTGGAGCCGGGCGCGCAGTCCGGCGACGGGGCCATCACCTATTGGCTCGGCACCGATGACCAGGGTCGGGACATGCTGTCCGGCATCATGTACGGGCTGCGGATCTCGCTGACCGTCGGCGCCGGCTCCGCCTTCATCGCCTGCATGGTCGGTGCCTCGCTCGGCCTCGCCGCGGCCTATGCCGGCGGCAAGACCGACAGCATCATCATGCGCATCGTCGACCTGCAGCTGTCCTTCCCGTCGATCCTCGTCGCGCTGATGATCCTGGCCTTCCTCGGCAAGTCGGTGACCAACGTCATCATCGCCATCGTCGTGGTGGAATGGGCCTATTACGCCCGCACCGTGCGCGGCACGGCGCTGGTGGAACGCCGGCGCGAATACATCGAGGCGGCGGAATGCCTGGCGCTGCCGCGCTACCGCATCCTGTTCCGCCACCTGCTGCCGAACTGCCTGCCGCCGCTGATCGTCATCGGCACCATGCAGGTGGCGCGCGCCATCGCGCTGGAGGCGACCTTGTCCTTCCTCGGCCTCGGCGTGCCGATCACGGAGCCCTCGCTCGGCCTGCTGATCGCCAATGGCTATGAATACATGCTGTCGGGAAAATACTGGATATCCTTCTATCCCGGCATCGCGCTGCTGGTGACCATCGTCGCCATCAATCTGGTCGGGGACCAGTTGCGCGACGTGCTGAACCCGCGGCTACAGAAGTAAGGGTGCCCATGGCTGAAGTAATCAACGCCGCCGCGCCGACGCTGGAGGTCCGCAACCTCCAGACCCACTTCTTCACCCGCGGCGGCGTGGTGAAGGCCGTCAACGACGTGTCCTTCACCATCGGCCGCGGCAAGGTGCTGGGGCTGGTGGGCGAAAGCGGCTCCGGCAAGACGGTCACCGGCTTCTCCATCATGAAGCTTGTCGATCCGCCCGGCCGCCTGGTCGGCGGCTCCATCCTGTTCCAGGGGCGGGACCTGGCCAATCTGTCCGAGGAGGAGATGCGGCATCTGCGGGGCAACCGCATCGCCATGATCTTCCAGGACCCGATGATGACGCTGAACCCGGTCCTGCGCATCGACACGCAGATGATCGAGACGGTGCAGGCGCATGAGAAGGTCTCGGATGAGGACGCCCGCGCCCGGGCGCGCGATGCGCTCGGCATGGTCGGAATTCCGTCTCCAGATGAGCGGCTGAAATCCTACCCGCACCAATTCTCCGGCGGCATGCGCCAGCGCGTCGCCATCGCCATCGCCCTGCTGCACCGCCCCGACCTGATCGTGGCGGATGAGCCGACAACGGCACTCGACGTGACCATCCAGGGGCAGATCCTGGCGGAGGTGCAGAAGCTCTGCGCCACCACCGGCACGGCAATGCTGTGGATCACCCATGACCTGTCCGTGGTCGCCGGCCTCGCCGACGATATTGCCGTGATGTATGCCGGCCGCGTCGTCGAATATGGCGATGTGGGAGAGGTGCTGGACAAGCCGCTGCACCCCTATACCCACGGCCTGATCGGCAGCGTGCCGTCGCGCAACAAGCGGGGCGTGCCGCTGCGGCAGATCCCGGGCATGACGCCCTCGCTTCTCAACCTGCCGGAAGGCTGTTCCTTCCGCGCCCGCTGCCCGCGGGCGGCGGAGGATTGCATCGTGATGCCGACCCTGCACCCCTGGCTGCCGGACCGCCTGGCGCGCTGCCACCACCCGCATCTCGAGGAGGTGGCTGAGGCATGAGCCAGTCCCAGACCCAGATGCAGACCCAGGCGCCGGATGAGCGTCGGACCTTCGCCGACAGCGACGTGCCGATGATCGAGTTGAAGCAGGTCTCCCGCCGCTTCTCGAAGAAGCTCGACATCGCCGCCAAGCTGGCGCGCCGCCTCGGCGCCTCGGTGAAGGAGGAGATCGTCCACGCCGTGGACCATGTCGACCTCCGCGTCCGCAAGGGCGAAGTGGTCGGGCTGGTCGGCGAGTCCGGCTGCGGCAAATCCACCCTCGGCCGCATCGTCGCGGGCATCCTGCCGCAATCGGAGGGCGAAGTGTTCTGGAACGGCCAGAATGTCGCCGGCATGCAGGGTGAGGCCGCCAAGATCGGCAAGCTGCGCCGGCAGATGATCTTCCAGGACCCCTATGCCAGCCTGAACCCGCGCATGCGGGTGGCGGATATCGTGGGTGAGGCGCCGCTGGTGCACGGCCTGACCACGCGCGGCAATTTCGACGCCTACGTCGATGAACAGATGCGCCGGGCGGGCCTCGACCCCGCCTTCAAGCGTCGCTACCCGCACCAGTTCTCGGGCGGCCAGCGCCAGCGCATCGGCATTGCCCGCGCGCTGGCGGTGGCCCCCGAATTCATCGTCTGCGACGAGGCGGTGGCGGCGCTGGACGTCTCGATCCAGGCGCAGATCCTGAACCTGTTCATGCAGCTTCGGAAGGATCTGGACCTCACCTACCTGTTCATCAGCCACGACCTCGGCGTGGTGGAGCATCTCAGTGACCGGGTGGTCATCATGTATCTCGGCCGCGTGGTCGAGGAAGCGCCGACGGAGCGGGTCTTCGCCGGCGCCAATCACCCCTATACCCAGTCGCTGCTGGCCAGCGTGCCGCGCATCGGCAACCGCAAGCGGGCCTTTGCCACGGTGAAGGGCGAAATCCCCTCGCCGCTGAACCCGCCGCCCGGCTGCCATTTCCATCCACGCTGCCCGCATGCCTTCGACCGCTGCCGGGTGGAGGTGCCCAGGCTGCGGGAGATCGCACCCGGCCAGCGCAGCGCCTGCCATCTGAACGACGCCGCCTGATCCCCTATCGCGCCCAGTGGGAAAGCCGCGACCTGGTCGCGGATTTCCTTACCGGGCGCGATGCGGCGACGGACCCGCTGTGGCCGGCCAGCGGCGCGGCCGGTGCGGCGGAGTATGCGCGCTGGGCGGACCATCTCTGTGGCTGCGCCTGCCTCCAGATGGCACTCGGCGCGCTCGGTCGCCCAGTGCCGCCTATCCATCATGTCCGCCATGGCGTGCAGGCGGCCGGTGGCTATGTCGAGACGCCGGAGGGCGACATCCGCGGCCTGATCTATGCCGGGGCTGTGGCGTGGCTGGAAGGGCAGGGGATCGCTGCCCGCATCCTGCTGGACCTGACGGCGGCTGAAATTCCGGCGCAGGGGCTGTTCATCGCCTCCGTCCATCCCGGCATCCGCCGGCCGGATCTGGCGCCGCCCGGGCGCGGCGGGCATCTGGTGCTGGTTTTCGGCCGGGATCCGGCGGGCGCGCTACGCTTCCACAATCCTTCCGGCGACACGCCGGCAGCGCAGGTGGATGTGCGGCTGGCGCCCTGCCGCTTCGACCGCTTCTTCGCCGGGCGCGGCATCCATATCGGGTAGTGGGCGCGTCAGGTCCGCTTGGTCTGCGGCGCCGCGCCACGGCCCTGGCCGGGCGGGTCGGTTGGGTCGCTGTCGCTCGGCCCTGCCGGCGCCCGGTTGCCGCTGCGTCCCCGGCCCGGTGGGTCGCTCGGGTCGCTATCGGTCGCACCTGCCTGGCCGCTGCCGCCACGGCCGCGGCCGGGCGGGTCGGAGGGGTCGCTGTCACTCGGTCCTGCCGCCCGGTTGCCGCCGCGTCCCCGGCCAGGCGGGTCGCTCGGGTCGCGATCCGTCACGCCGGCCGGCGGGCGGCTGCCGCCGCGCCCATTGCCCGCGTCGTCGGACGGGTCGCTATCCGTCAGCCCACTGCGCGGCGCCGCGCCGCCGCCCTTGGCGCCCGGCGCCGCAGCGCCGCCCTTGCCCCCCGGCGGGCTGCCGCCGCCGCTGCCGGATTTCGGCTCCTGCGCCCTGGCGGCCAGCGGCAGGGCGGTCACGCCAAGCGTGGTGATCCGCAGGATCAGCAGGCGCCGGCCCGGGGCCGGCCCGTCAGATTTGGACATGCGATGCTCCTTGGCCGGATCCATGTTCGCGATGCGCGGGGTTTTGTACAAGCGGTGTGATGGCGTCCCGCGCAACGAAGTCGCTTGCGTTAATGTTCTTGATATGTTCCAGTCATCCCATGAGCACCATCGCCCTTGGCACCGCCCCCCAGGCCGATATCGCGGCCGAGCTTCGCATCCCGCCGCGCCCCCGCACGCGCCACGCCCCGGCCGAAGCCGTGCCGCGGGAACCGGCGTGGCGGGAGGCGATGCGCTGGTCCCTGCTCGGCCTCACCGCCAGCCTGACGGCCGGGGAGGTCGCGCTGGCCCTGTTCGGGCCGTGAGGCCGCGCTACACCGGCAGCGTCGCCAGCGCCGAAAGCCCGCCGCCCGCCCGGTTCCGCAGCACCACGTCGCCGCCATGCGCACGGAAGATGTTGCGCGCGATCGGCAGGCCGAGGCCGGTGCCGCCGGTTTCCCGGTTGCGGCTCTCCTCCAGCCGGTGAAAGGGCTGGAACACGGTTTCCAGATCCGTCTCCGGCACGCCCGGTCCGTCATCCTCCACCGCAATCCGCACCACGCCGCCCAATGGCGGTTGCAACCGCAGCCGGGCGGAGCCGCCATAGGCCACCGCATTGCCCACCAGATTGGCCAGCGCCCGCTTCAGCGAACCGGGGCGCGCCGCCACCGTCAGATGCTCCGGCCCCAGATAGGTGATGAGCTCGGCATAGTCCGGGCTGGCATCCGCCGCCTCGTCCATCACCGTGCGGCACAGCGAGGCGAGGTCGACCGGCACCGAGGGCTCCCGCCGCGAATCATCGCGCGCGAAGGCCAGGGTGGCGGCGATCATCGCCTCCATCTCATCCAGGTCGGCCAGCATCTTCCGCCGCTGCTCGTCATCATCCAGGAATTCCGCGCGCAGCTTCAGCCGGGTGATCGGGGTCTTCAGGTCATGGCCGATGGCGGCCAGCATCTGCGTGCGATCGCCGACGAAGCGGCGGATGCGTTCGGCCATGGTGTTGAAGGCGCGCGCCGCGGTGGCGACCTCGGCGGGGCCGGATTCCGGCAAGGGCGGCGCGTTCACGTCGCGGCCCAGCCGGTCTGCCGCCTGCGCCAGCGCCTCCACCGGCCGTGTCAGCCGCCGCACCGCCCAAAGGGTGAGGGCCACGGCGGCAAGCGTCATCAGCACGAAGGCGATGAGGAAGGTGAGGGAATGCCACGGCCGCGGCGGCGGTATTTCCAGCCGCAGGTTCAGCCAGCCCTGGTCCGGGAAGCGCAGGCTGACCATCAGCCGGCCGGGGTGGCCGTGCGTGCCGATCAGCACCTCCCGCGGCCGCAGGCGCGGCGGGGCGCGGTGCAGGCCATCCAGGCGCAGCAGGCGGATCAGGCCAGGCGGCGGCGGCGGGAAACCGGGCCGCGCCAGCGCCTCCTCATCCAGCGTTATCCGCATGCCCGGCGGCATGTCCAGATCCTCCAGCACCGATTGGCGGCGGTCCGGCGGCAGGGGCAGCAGGCTGCGCCAGGCGCCGAAGGAACGCTGGGAAATCTCCCGCGCATGCTGGTAGCGCTGCAGATCCACCCGATCCAGCGCATGGATGGTCAGCCCCGCCACCTGCACCAGGATGAGCCCCGTCAGCAGCACCAGCGCGGTGCGGCCGGCCAGGCTGCGTGGCCACAGCCGGGCCAGCCAGCGACGCATCAGCCGCGCTCGACGGTGGCGGACAGCACATAGCCGCCGCCGCGCACGGTCTTGATGACCTGCGGGTTGCGGCCATCATCCTCCAGCTTGCGGCGGAGGCGGGAGACGGCGACATCGATGGCGCGGTCGAAGGGCCCGGCCTGGCGGCCGCGCAGCAGGTCCATCAGCATGTCCCGCGTCAGCACCCGGTTTGGGCGCTCCACCAGCACCATCAGCAATTCATACTCGCCGCCGGTCAGCGGCACCTCCGCGCCCTGCGGGTTCAGCAGGCGGCGGCGCGTCGGCTCCAGCACCCAGCCGGCGAATCGCAGCACCTTGGCGGGCGGTTCCTGGGACGGGCCGGTGCTGCTGTCGGCCGTGGCGCGGCGCAGCACGGCGCGGATGCGGGCCAGCAGCTCGCGCGGGTTGAAGGGTTTCGCGACGTAGTCATCGGCGCCGAGTTCCAGGCCGACGATGCGGTCCGTCTCCTCCCCCATCGCGGTCAGCATCACGATCGGCACCTCGGACTGGGTGCGCAGCCAGCGCGCCAGGTCCAGGCCGGATTCGCCCGGCATCATCAGGTCCAGCACCACCAGGTGATAGCGGCCGAGCGGCCAGAGCTTGCGCGCGTCACGCGCATCGCGGGCGGCCGTCACGCGGAAGGACTGCTTCTCCAGGAACTTGCTGAGAAGTTCGCGGATTTCGCGGTCATCATCGACCACGAGGATATGCGGGGCTGTTGCGTCCATGGCTGTAACATAGCGCGCCATGCGCCGGCCCCTAGGGCGAAAGCCGGGCCAGTGTTGCGGCATGTGACCCTGGGGGTTCCAGTTACCCGGCGTTGCATTTTCTCATGCTTTTCGGCCTTCCACCGTAACCCGCAGGGCGCATGTAGCGAGGGGCAAGACGTCATCCCGGCTTCGGCCCCGACTTCGCCGCGGGAATCCCCCCTCCCGGTCCGGGATGGCGTGTTGTACTGGCGGCGGGGATGACCCTCTCTCCTGCATCCCCGCCGCCACATTTCCCGGAACCGCCGCCCTGGGCCCGCGATGCGCTGCTGGGGCTGGTCCTGGCCGATCCGGACCTCGCCGGCATCGAGGCGGCGGCCGGCCCCTTGCCCTGGCGCAGCCGCCCGCCTGGCCTGCCCGGATTGCTGCGGACCATCTGCGGCCAGCAGATCTCGAACCAGGCGGCGGGCGCCATCTGGCGGCGGCTTTCCGCGATTCCGGGCGCGCTGGACCCCGCCCTGCTGGTCGACCTGCATGATGATGTGCTGTGCGGCATTGGCGGCCTGTCCCGTCCCAAGGCCGCGCATGCCCGCGCACTGGCCGCCGCCTGCCTGGACGGCACGCTGCGGCTGGCGGCGCTGGAGGACATGCCGGATGAGGAGGCCGTGGCGCATCTCTGCACCATCCGCGGCCTCGGCCGCTGGACGGCGGAGGTGCATATGCTGTTCGCCCATGACCGGCCGGATATTTTCCCAAGCGGCGATATCGCGCTCTCCGCCAGCGTCGCGCATCTGAAGCGGCTGCCGGCACGGCCGACGCCGAAGCAGTTGGCGGAGATCGCGCGCGCCTGGCAGCCCTGGCGCGGCCTGGCGGCGCGGCTGTTCTGGCACCATTGGCGGCACGTCACGGGACGGTCGCTGATCGAGGATGCCCGTTGATCGAGGAGCATTGCCGGCGGAGGCGCCCGGCGGCAGTTTGGCGGGATGATGCTCTCCGCCCCGCTGCGCGCCACCTCTGAACCGCCGATCCCCGCCGCCCGCACCTGGGCCGCCCGCTATGGCGGTGCTGCCGGGCCGGCGCTCGACCTGACCCAGGCGGTGCCCGGCTACCCGCCGCCGCCCGAATTGCTGGCCAGGCTGGCGCAGGCCGCCGGCAGCATCGCCTGCGCCGGCTACGGCCCGATCGACGGCGACGCGCCGCTGCGGGAGGCGCTGGCCGCCGACATCACCGGCTTCTACGGGGCGGAGGTGACGGCGGCGGATATCGCCATCACCGCCGGCTGCAACCTGGCCTTCGCCATGACCATGGCGGTGCTGGCCGCGCCGGGCGAAGCGGTGATGCTGCCCGCCCCCTGGTACTTCAACCACCAGATGGCGCTGACCATGCGCGGCGTCCGCGCCGTGCCGCTGCCCGCGCGCGCGGAGGCCGGCTTCGTGCCTGACCCGGCGGAGGCCGCCGCCTTGATGGACGCCAACCCGGTGCGCGCCCTCGTGCTGGTCACGCCCAACAACCCAACCGGCGCGGTCTATCCGCCTGCGGTGATCCAGGCCTTCGCCGAGCTGTGCCGCGCGCGCGGCGTCTGGCTGGTGCTGGACGAGACCTACCGGGATTTCCTGACCGACTCCCAATCCCCGCCGCATGCCCTGTTCGGCGACCCGGCCTGGCGGGACGGGGTGGTGCATCTGTATTCGTTTTCCAAGGCCTATTGCGTGCCCGGCCACCGGGTTGGCGCGGTGGCGGCCGGGCCGGAATTCCGGGCGCAGCTCGCGAAGGCGTTGGACACCTGGCAGATCTGCCCCGCCCGCCCGGCCCAGGCGGCGCTCACCTGGGCGATTCCGGCGCTCGCCGAATGGCGCGCCGGCAACCGCGCGCTGATGGCGGACCGTGCCCGGCTGTTCCGTGCGGCGGTCGGGCAACTGCCGGGCTGGCGGCTGGACGCCATCGGCACCTATTTCGCCTATCTCCGCCTGCCCGAAGGCGCGCCGGATGCTGAAGCCGCCGCCGAATCCCTGGCCGCCGAACAGGGGCTGATGACGCTGCCCGGCCCCTTCTTCGGCCCCGGCCAGTCCCGCCACCTGCGCCTCGCCTTCGCCAATGCGGGGGCGGAGGTGCTGGCCCAGGTGCCGGAACGGCTGCAAGCCTGGGCCCGAGCGTTTTCAAGTCAGGCGGCTTCGCCGGACGCCTCGGAGAACGCGCTCTGATCAACCGTACAGTGCGGTAAGCTGCGCCGGCGTCATCTGGTAGAGCTGGGTCCGGCTGAAGGCCTCGATCTGCCGGGCGCGCATGGCGGCCAGCTGGCCCGTGGTGACCGCCGCGATCTGGTCCGAATCCAGCGCCTGCACGGCGGCGGTGGCCATGCCGATGAAATCCTCCGGCTCGATCGCCGCCACATCCGCCGGTGCCAGCGCCGCCACCTGCTCCGCATCCAGCGCCGCGGTGGCGGTGGCGCTGAGCGCCTGCACCTGGGCGCTGTCCAGCGCGCCGAGCTGGGCGGGCGACATCGCCTTCACTTGCGCGCCGCCCAGCGCCGCCACCTGGGTCAGCGCCAGCGCCGCCACCTGCGCGGTGCCGAGGGCGAGGAATTGCGGGCTGCGCAGCGCCGCCACCTGCGCGGTGCCGAGTGCTGCGATCTGGCCGGTCGCCAGGCCGCTGGTGCCGCCGAAGGACAAGCCGCCGATCTGGCTGGCGGACAGCGCCGCGAGGGTGGTGGTGGACAGGCTGGCCACCTGCGTCGCTCCCAGCCCCGCCATCTGCGCCGAACCAAGCCCGCCAAGCCGGGTGCCCAGCGCCTCCAGCGCCGCGGTGCCGAGGCCGCCGATCCCGGTGGCGGACAGGCCGGCCAGCTGCGTCTCAGTCAGCGCGGCCAGTTGCGTGATGGACAGCGAGGCCACCTGGCTCGTCCCCAGCCCGCCGATCTGCGTCGCGGTCAGCGCGCCCAGCCGGTCCGCCGCCAGCGAAAGGTCGAGCCCCGCCAGCGCGCCGGCCGATAGTGCCGCGAATTGCGTGGAGGCCAGCGCCGCCACCTGCGTGCTGCCCAGCGCCGCCACCTGCGCCGTGCCGAACAGCGCGATCTGCGCCGTGGCCAGCGCCTGCGGCGTGATGCCCGCCATGCCGCCGGCGGAAAGCGCCTGCAACTGCGTGCCGGCCAGCGCCGCCACCTGCGCGGAGGATACGGCACCGATCTGAGCAGAGCCCAGCGCCGCCACCTGGCCGGTGCCCAGCGCACCCCATTGCGCCCCGTCCAGCCCGGATACCGCCAGCCCCGTGATGCCGCTGGCGGATAGCGCGGCAAGCTGCGTGCTGGCCAGCGCCGCCACCTGGCTGGAGCCAAGCGTACCCAGCTGCGCGGATCCCAGCGCCGCCGCCTGAGTTGTGGCCAGGGCCGCAAGCTGGGTTGTCGCCAAGGCGGCGATCGCCGTCGCGGCCAGCGCCGCCACCTGCGCCGAGCCGAGCGCCGCGACCTGCGTCGTTGCCAACTGCCCGGCCGCCGCGCTGCCCAGCCCGGCGAGTGCGGCGGGCGCCAGCGCCGCGACCTGGCTGGTGCCCAGCGCCGCCACCTGCGTGCCATCCAGCGGCGCGATCTGCGTCGCGACCAGGGCTGCAAGCTGCGTCGTGTTCAGCACCGCGACCTGCCCGGTGGTTGCCGCCTGCAATTGCGCGGTGCCGAGGGCCGCGATCTGCGTCGCGCCCAGCGCGCCAAGCCCGGCGCTGCCGATCCCCTCCAGCGCCGTGGCACCCATCCCGCCCAGCGCGCCGGTGCCCAGCGCCGCCCATTGCGATGTGCCCAGCCCGGCCAGCGCCGTGCTGCCCAGCGCCGCCGCCTGCGCCGAACCCAACCCGCCGAGGCCCGTGGTGGTCAGCGCGCCAAGCTGCGTGGCGGCCAGTTGTCCGATCTGGGTGCTGTCCAGCGCCGCCACCTGGGTGCGCTTCAGCGCCGCCGCCTGGTCCGAGGACAAGGCGGCGAGGTCCGCCGATTCCAGCCCCAGCATGCCGGCGGCGGTCAGCGCGCCGATCTGCACGGTGCCGAGCAGCGCCATCATGCCATCCGGCAGCGCCTGCACCTGGTAGCGATCCAGCCCGCCGATCTGGCTGCTGGACAGCGCCTGGATCTGGCTGGTGGCGAGCCCCGAAAGCTGCACGCTGCCCAGGCCCATCATTTGCAGCCGGCTGAGACCCGACACATCCAGCGCCTGCAACGGCGCGCCCGAAAGCCCACCGAGTGCCGCGGCATCGAGGCCCGCGACCTGGCGGCTGGACAGCGCCGCCAGCTGGGTTGCAGCCAGCCCGGCCAATTGGCTGCTGCCCAGCCCGCCGAGCTGCGCGCTGCCCATCGCGGCCACCTGGCTGGTGGCGAGTGCTGCAAGCTGCGTCGTCGCCAGCCCGGCCAGCGCCGTGCGGGACAGCGCCGCCATCTGGGTGGCGCCGAGTGCTGCCACCTGTCCGCTGCCCAATGCCGCCAGCTGGCCGGACCCCAGCGCCGCGACCTGTGCGGTGTTGAGCGCGCCCAGCGCGGTGGAGGACAGGGCCGCCAGTGCCGTGGTCGCCAGCCCTGCCACGGCGGTGCGCGACAGGGACGCGAGCTGCGTGGTGGCCAGCACCGCAAGGTCCAGCGCCGCCGCCTGGGCGCTGCCCAACCCGCCGATCTGCGCCGTGGTCAGCGCCGCGAGCCTCGTGCTGCCCAGGCTGCCCAGCTGCGCCGTGGTCAGCCCGCCGATCGCGCTGCGGGACAAGGCGGCGAATTGCGCGGTATCCAGCGCCGCCAGCGTCGCCGTACCCATCGCGGCGACCTGCGCCGGTTTCAGGGCGGCGATCTGCGCGGTGCCGAAGGCGGCGACCTGGCTGCTGGACAGGGCATCGAAATCGGACCCTTCCACCCCCGCCAGCGCCGTCGGTGTCAGCGCCGCCAATTGGGTGTTGGACAGCGCCGCCATCTGCATCGTCGTCAGCGCGCGCGCCTGCACGCTGCCCAGCGCGCGGATCTGCGCCGTGGTCAGCGCACCCGCCTGGGTGGTCGCCAGCGCCTGCACCTGCCCCAGCGTCAGCACCGCCATGGCGGCGGCGGAAATGGCCGAGACCTGGGTCTCGCTCAGCGCCGCCAGCCGGTCCGGCGCTATCGCCTTCACCTGCGCCGCGGCCAGCCCGCCGATCTGCGCGGTGGACAGGCTGGCCAGCGCGGTGGAGGACAGCGCCGCCACCTCCGCCCCGGTAAAGCGGGCCAGCTGCTGCGGGTCGAGCGCCGCAAGCTGGGCCGGCGCCAGCGTGCCGACCTGGGAAGCGCCGAGTGCCGCGACCTGGGACTGCGTCAGCGCCGCGACCTGGGTGGTGGCCAGCGCCGCAAGCTGCGCGGAACCCAGCGCCGCGATGGCAGCGGTGGACAGCGCCGCCATCTGGCTGGTGCCCAGCGCGGCGATCGCCGTGGTCGCCAGCGCCGCCGCCTGCGCCGGCTTCAAGGCCAGCAGCTGGTTGCGCCCGAGCGCCGCGGCCTGGGTGGCGCCCAGCGCGGCCAGCCTTGCGGTGGGCAGCCCGGCGATGGCGGCCGGCGCCAGCGCCGCGATCTGGGTGGTGGCCAGCGCCTCGAACACGGTGGCGGAGAGCGATGCCGCCTGCGCCGCGGTCAGCCCGCCCAGCGCCGCACCCGTCAGCGCCGCCGCCTGTGTCGAGTCCAGCGCCGCAAGCTGCGTGGAGCCAAGCCCCGCCAACTGCGCCGCTTTCAGCGCCGCGACCTGGGTGGTCGCCAGCGCCGCCACCTGGGTGGAGCCGAGGCCGGACAGCGCCACTGGCGGCAAGCGGCCGATCACCTCCGGCCGCAGCATGCCGATCTGCGCTGTGGTCAGGGTGGCCAGCAGCGAGGCAAGGTGCCGCGCGCCGGCCGCGCTCGATGAGGCGGCGATCTGCACGTTCAGGGTTCCTGGGCCCGCTCGGCATTTTGCGGGGTGGCGGGCCCGGTCGTGGCGCCGGCGCGTCAGGCGACCGACCCGGAGCCATTCGAACCAGCCAACCGGCCCCGCCTCGCCATGCTGGGGCCGATCGGGCTAACGCATGGTGAATCGCCCGACTTTGCTTGACCATGCGCGGCCGAGGGTGCGAGGTCAGCCCACCCAGCCGGAGGCCGCCATGCGAACACTCGACATCATCTCCGACGCCATCTGCCCCTGGTGCTGGATCGGCAAGCGCAACCTGGATGCGGCGCTGGAAACGCTGGCGGCGGAGGGGCTGCACTTCACGGTGCGCTGGCGCCCCTTCCAACTGAACCCGGAGATGCCGGCGGAGGGCGTCGCGCGGGCGGCCTATCGCGCCCAGAAATTCGGCTCCGAGGCGCGGGGGCGGGAGCTGGATGCGAATGTGGCCGAGGCCGGTCGCGCCGCCGGCCTGACCTTCCGGCACGATTTGATGCAGCGCACGCCCAACAGCGTCGCGGCGCATCGGGTGCTCCGCATGGCGGGGGCCGCGGGCGTGCAGCATGCGGTGGCGGAGGCGCTGTTCCAGGGCTATTTCCAGGACGGGCGCGATGTCGGCGACCATGCGACGCTCGCCGAACTGGCCGGAACCGCCGGGCTGGCGGCCGATGCCGTCACTGCCATGCTGGCGGGCGAGGAACACCGGGCGGAGGTGCTGGCGGAGGATGCCGCGGCGCGCCAGGGCGGCATCAACGGCGTGCCATCCTTCCTCATGGATCGCCACCTTCTGTTCAGCGGCGCCATGCCAGCCTCCCGCATGGCGGACGCTTTTCGCCATGCGAACACCATCCTGACGGAGCGTGCTTCGGCCGCATGAGATTGACCTTGGCGTAGGGGATTCTGCCCGTGGAATGGGTGCTGCTCGGTCTCGTCGTCCTGCTGCTGCTGTGGCTGGTCGTCATCTACAACCGCCTGGTCTCGCTGCGGCAGATGGTCTCGCAGGCCTGGGCGGATATCGAGGTGCAGCTCAAGCAGCGCCACGATTTGATCCCGAACCTGGTGGAGACGGTGAAGGGCTACGCCGCGCATGAAAGCGCCACGCTGGAGGCGGTGATCAAGGCGCGCAACGCCGCGGTGCAGGCGAAGGGGCCGGAACAGGCCTCCGCCGCCGAGGGCCAGCTGGGCGCCGTGCTCGGCCGGCTGTTCGCGCTGTCCGAGGCCTATCCGGACCTCAAGGCCAATACCAACTTCCTGTCGCTGCAAAGCGAGCTGTCCAACGTCGAGAACACGCTGGCCGCGGCGCGGCGCTTCTTCAACAACACCGTCGCGGAATACAACGCCTCCATCCAGTCGATCCCGGCCGTGTTCTTCGCCGGCTCCCTCGGCTTCGGGCCGCGTGGCTTCTTCGAGCTGGATGACGCGGAACGGGCGGCGACGAAGAACGCGCCGCAGGTGAAGTTCTGAGAGGCCGTTTGGGAATGCTGGCGGTTGAGGGTTCGCGAGGGATTCTTCGTCCCGGGACGGCGCGAGGCGCGGCCGATGCTGGTTGCATCGGCAAGCCACGCAACGCCCCTGGGGCGGAAAAGCCCAGCGAAACCGACCCGCCAGTGTTCCCAAGCGGTCTCTGAGCCGGGGCCGGCGCCATGCTGCCGACCCATGGCCTGCGGACGCATATCTGGAACACCGGCCTGCGGTCCGTGCTGCTGCTGGCCGGCTTCCCGGTGCTGCTGGCGATGATCACCTGGGCCGTCGCCCTGCTGTTCGCGGCGACGGAGGCGGTTGATTTCCAGCAGGGGCTGCGGGATTCCATCGGCCTGCTGCCGGCCGCCATCCCGGTGGCGCTGCTGATCTCCGCCATCTGGTTCGCCATCGCCTGGTTCTCCAACCAGTGGATCATCGACATGATCTCCGGCGCCCGGCCGGTGACGCGGCAGCAGGAACCGGCGCTGTGGAACATGACGGAGGAACTGGCGATCAGCCGCGGCATGCGGATGCCGCGGCTGGCGGTGATCGAGACCGAGGCCCGCAACGCCTTCGCCTCCGGCCTGACGCGGGACAAGGGCGCGGTGACGGTGACGCGCGGGCTGATGCAGGCGCTGGGGCCGCGCGAATTGCGCGCCGTGGTGGCGCATGAACTGACGCATATCCGCAACGGCGATGCGCGCCTCGGCGTGGTCGCCGCGGTCTTCGCCGGCGTGATCACCACGGTGGGGGAGGTGATGTGGCGCGGCATGCGCTTCGGCCGGTTGCGGCGGCTGCCGCGCGGGACGGGCGGTGGCGACGGCAAAAGCCGGGGCGGCGCCATGCTGCTGGTGCTGCTGGCGCTGGCGATCGCGGCGCTGGCCTGGGTGCTTTCCATCGTGCTGCGCATGGCGCTGTCGCGGAACCGCGAATACCTGGCCGATGCCGGCGCGGTGGAAATGACCGCGGATCCGGATGCCATGGCCAGTGCGCTACGGAAGCTGGTGGGGCAGGAGGCGATGGAGGGAATGCCCGGGCAGATGCGCGCCCTGCTGCTGCATGACGGCGCGAACAGCCTCGGCCCCGCCTGGTTCGCCACCCATCCGCCGATCGAGAAGCGGATCGAGGCGCTGGAACGCTATGCCGGCGCGCGCGACCTGCCGGAGATCGTGGCGCCCGGGCCGGACGCCACGGTGATCAGCCGCCCAGCAGCGCCTTCAACTGCCGAACCGCGCTCCCCGGCGTCGTCACCACCGGCAATCCCGTGGTGGCGGACACGGCCCGGGCCGCCCGGGCCAGGCTGAACTGGCCGAGCAGGATCACGTCGCAACCCGCGAGCTGCCGCGCCGCCTCCGCCGCCAGCCGGTCGTGGGTTTCCACATCGCCGGCATCCAGCGCGGCCAGCGCGCCTTCCGCCAGGCAGGGCACCACTTCCACGCCCGGCGGGAATTCCGGCGGCATGGAGGCGAGCGTGCCGGGGAAGGTGGCCAGCAGGCCGATGCGGCTGCCGATCGCGGCGGCCTCCTCGATCGCCGCCGCGTTCGGCTTCAGCACGGGGATCGGCGCGAGGTCGGCGGCCACCGCCTCGATGCAAGGCCCGAAGGCGGAGCAGGAGAACAGCACGCCATCCGCCCCGGTGCCGCGCGCGTAGCGGCCGAGCGTCAGGAAGCGCTCCGTCATCGCCGGCGTCAGCGCGCCATCCCGCGCCAGATCGGCCGAGAGGCTGTCATCCAGCAGGTTCATCAGCCGCGCCTCGGGCCAGGCCTCGGCGAAGGCAGCCTCGATCGGCGGCGGGGAATGCCGCAGCGCGTGGATCAGCGCGATACGCACGCGCTCAGTTGCCGACGCAGCGCTGCAGGGGGGAGGGGAAGTCGGTGCAGTTCGGGAAGGCGATCTCGTTCGGCCCGCGCCGTTCCACCCGCAGCGTGTTCGGGCCCGTCGGGCAGCCAAAGCCGAGATCGGCCGGCAGGCGGGAGGCGAGCGGCCCGCTGGGTCCGGCGGCCGGCACGAAGCGGAACTCCAGCACGTCCGGGCTGGTCGCCACCGTCTCGATGATCCGTTGGCGATAGGCAACATCGAAGACCGAGGCGCGCAGCACCACATCCTTGGTGAAGATCACCGAGGGTTGGCCGGTGCAGCTTGGCCCGCTGGTCTCGCCGGGCGGGAAGATGCCGCCGGTCCAGGACCCGAACACCCAGGCATGCGGCAGTTCGCCCTGCGGCGCTCCCTGCTGCGCCCCGGCGCTGCTGCCAAGGGCTGTTGCCGCCACCGCCGCCACCAGCATCCACCGTCGCATCCCGAGCTCCTTCACCAGTCGGGGCAGCATAGCCCGGGCAGGGGGGTGGCGGCTATCGGTGCGCAGCCGGGGCTGGCGCGGTGTTGTTCGGAAGGCCGAGGCCTGTCGGCGTCAAGTGGACAGGCCATTCTAAAACGCATATTCTAATTGCATGGTCAGGACGGCACGCTTCTCCAGCGACGACTTCATCCAGGCGGCCATGGCGCTGGTCGCGGAGGGTGGGCCTGCTGCCGCGACCATGCAGGCCATTGCCCGCCGGGTCGGCGCACCCACCGGCTCGATCTATCATCGCTTCGACTCGCGTGCGGCCGTGCTGGGCGCTGCCTGGAATGCGGCCTATGCCTCCTTCGTCGCGGCACTGACGCCTCGTCTCCTGGCCGGCGATGCGCGCGAGGCGGCGCTGGCGATCCTGCCCTGGTGCGAGGCGGATCTGCGCCGCGCCCGCTTCCTGCTGCTGCACGACCCGGTCGCCCTGTTCGAGGACACGCCGCCCCCGGCGCCCCTGCGCCAGGCGCTGGAGCGACTGGAGGATGCGTTCGACGCCGCGTTCCGGGCCTGCGTCACCGCCTGTGGTGATGACGCCACGCGCGAAGAAGACTTGGCGCGGGCCAGGTTCCTGATCTTCGACGGACCCATCGCCATCCTTCGCCCCCACCTCCTCCGCGGCGGCGCGGTACCGCCCTTTGCAGCCCGGATGATCGCCGGGCTGCACGCTGGACTGGGCGCTAACCCGGAACAGGGCGCGCTGGCGGCCCTCACGGCCTGAACCCTGGATAGACCGATGGACACCCAAGCCCCACCGCGCAGCATCAAGCTGCACCCACCCGAGGATTTCGCCGGGATGCGCGCCGCTGGCCGGCTCGTCGCGGCTGCGCTGGACATGATCACGGCGCATGTCCGGCCAGGCATCAGCACGGCCGGGCTCGACCGCCTGTGCCATGACTTCGTGCTGGACCATGGGGCGCGGCCCGCTTCGCTCGGCTATCGCGGCTATGCCCACGCCACCTGCATCTCCGTGAACCACACCGTCTGCCACGGCATCCCCGGCGCACGGAGACTGGCGGAGGGCGATATCCTCAACATCGACCTGGCGGTGGTCCTGGATGGCTGGCACGGCGACAGCAGCCGCATGTACGGCGTCGGCCAGCTCGCCACGCGCGCCATGTGGCTGATGGATGTGACCCACGAGGCGATGATGCGGGGCATCGCGGCGATCCGGCCCGGCGCCACGCTGGGCGATATCGGCTTCGCCATGCAGCGGCATGTGGAGGCGGCGCGATTCAGCGTGGTCCGAGACTTCTGCGGCCATGGGCTCGGCCGCGTCTATCACGACCTGCCGGATGTCCTGAACTTCGGCCGGCCGGGCCAGGGTGACGCCTTGCGGCCGGGGATGTTCCTGACCGTCGAGCCGATGGTGAATGCCGGACGGCCGGAGGTGAAGGTGCTGGCGGATGGCTGGACCGCCGTGACGCGCGACCGCAGCCTTTCCGCGCAGTTCGAGCACAGCGTCGGGGTGACCGAGACGGGCGTCGAGATATTCACCAACTCACCCGCCGGCTTCACCCGGCCGCCTTATCCTGGTTCCCAGAGTGTGATCGGCTGAGGCGGAATCGCCGAAAGACACGAACCACACGACAAAATGGCTGGAGTCCGGCTGGCGTTTCCATCTTCGCCTGACAGACTCCAGCTGCACGCTCCGCCGTCCCCGCGGGTCCTTCCGCAGCCGGGCCGCCGCGGCCCGTCTGCATCCTAAACTCGGGCACCGCGTCAGGCCGCGTTGCCGTCACCGGCCAAAGGACCTTCGCGTCCCGTGCCCCGCAGCCATCGCTGATCGGCTGAAGCGCCGCCGGGCTCTGCCATCTGGCCCTCAGCGAATCTGCCCACGCCGCTGCAGCTCGGTCATGACCCGTTCGAGTACCACCTCGGTGATGCGTTCGATGGTGAAGTCGATCGGCTTGTCCTCAGGCTTGAGCCCCTCAGGCTTGAAGACCTCCTTTTCCTTCTCGCCCTTCAGAGCCTCCTTCTCAGGCTTGAAGGCCTCCTTCTCGGGCTTGGAGAGCTCCTTCTCAGGCTTGGAGAACTCCTTCTCGGGCTTGCGGATCTCCTTCTCCTTCTCACCCTTGAAGCCTTCCTTCTCTGGTTTCGAAAGCTCCTTCTCGGGCTTGCGGATTTCCTTCTCCTTCTCGGCCTTGAAGGTCTCCTTCTCCACCTTCAGGACCTCGACATGCGCGCCGACCAGCGCGGAGAGGTCGCTCACCTTCATCTTCGAGATCTCGGACTCGAAGTCGATTGCGCTGGGCCGGTTGGACTGGTCGATCATCGGCTCCTTGCGGGCAGCGCCCTTGTCGCCGTTTTCCTCCGCCATGGGCTTATCCTCCTTCTGTGGATATTCGGGGCGCCGACAAGCCGGCGTTGCCCAGCCGCCTAGGTTCAGACCAAAAGATTGCTGTCCGCGCCGCCCGGGGCGGCGGCAAGTTGCATCAGCTGCGCGACCAGCGCGGCCATGATCGGCTGGCCGCTGAGCCGTTCGTAGAAGGTGAATTGCGGGAAGGGATTGAGCTCCAGCACCACGTGCCGGCCGCTCGGCTCGATCCGGAAGTCGATGCCCGAGGCGACCAGCCCCATGCCGCGGGTCGCGGCCACGCAAAGCTCGCCAAGCCCGTCCGGAAGGACCGCCGCCTCCCCGCGCACCCTCTCGTCGTTGAAGGCGGCGCGGCGGTAATCCGGATCCTCGCTGACCAGGCGCGTGGCGATCCAGCTCTCGCCGATGACATGAACGCGCAGGTCCTCGCCTGGAATCCGCTCCTGGAACACCGTTGGCGAGTTCGGCAGATGCACCAGCCGGGCGCGCCTCGCATCGGTCAGGATCTGCACGAGCGTCATCATGTTGCTCGCGCCCTTGAAGATGATCTCGCGGCTTCCGCAATTCGGCCTGAATGCCGCGGCGGCTTCCGGGCAATTGGTCAGAAGCGTCTCCGGCACCTCGAAGCCCATCTCGGCCAGCAGGCCGAGCTGGTAGACCTTGCTGTAGTTCGAGAAGGCGTGCGCGGGCGGGTTCACCACCGGGCAGCGGACCTGGAGCAGCATCAGGTTCAGCGCCACCTGAAGCGCGCCGAGCGGCTCGGTGACCGCCGGATCGAGGGTGCGGGCCACGGCATGGCGCACGAAGATGGCCCGGATCGGGACGCGTCCTTCGCAGTCCTGGCCGGTGATGCGGAACAGCATCTGGCCGGCGCCGTCCTCCTCCGCCGCGATGTCGATCGGGCGGTCCAGCGCGTCCTCGTCGAGCGCGCGGAATTGCGCCCCAGCCTCCCGCAGCCGCTCGACGAGAACCGGGAAAACCTTGTCCCGCCCCGAGCCGATCACGAGGATCATGGCGCCGCTCCGACCAGAAGCCGCGCGAGCGCACCGCCGACGCGGTCCGCCGGGCCCGCTGCCCCGGGCGGCATGCCGGGGAAGGGATCAACCGCCAGCACAGCGCCACCGTCGGAGGCGAGACCCACCCGGGCGAAGTGGATGCCGGTCCGCCGCTGCCAGTCACGCACGGCTTCGCCGACCAAGGCCGTGGGCGCTTTGTCCCCGGAAAGGCCCAGCACCAGGTTGCCGGCGACGAGCCATTCCTCGCTGCCGGCTGCTCCCGCGCCTGAGGATGGGGCGCGCAGCCCGAGGTGGCGCGCCAGGTCCTGGCGCAGAAACTCGGGATAGCTTGGATCGCCGAGCCACCAGCCCAGGCCGAAATCGTTGACCATCGGCACCTTCAAGGCCTTCAGGACGGCGATCCAGGCAGCCAGCGTCTCGTGGAAGACGAAGCTGGCATCGGGCAGATCGAAGCCATCCACGGGCCACCAGGCGCGCCGCACGCGCAGCATCACGCCGGAGATGTCCGCCAGGGGCAGGGGCTGCGCGGCCGCGGGGAACAGGACGCCCTCGGCCTGGTGGCCGTTGCGGTGCAGTTCGAAGGGGGTGCCGTAGAGCTGGGCCTCGGTGAGATGCAGTGCAGGACGCCCGAGCGCGGATAGGGCCCGCCGGGTGTAGGCGATGGTCGTGTCCTCAGCCTCGCCGATCAGAAGGAACATGCGACGTCCTTCGCAACCAGTCGGCGCTGCGCGCCGACCTGAATCAGACCGCACCCATTCCTGTTGCAAATATCAAATGAAGTGGCGGCGCGAATGCGGAATCGTCCAGGCTCACGCATTGATGAGCGTCGCCGATTGAACAGTTGCGCTTGTGTTCAGCCGTGGTGATTACAGGTTCCGCCGACGCAGGACCTGGCGCCGCTTTCCGCCCTGGCCACAGGTTCCTACCTATGCAGCGATCGCTTCTACGCCGCCGCCCCTGCCGGCCGCGGCATCGGCGGGTCCTTCACCGGCAGATGCACCAGCGCCGCGAAGGCGGAGGCACCCACGCCGATCCACCACATCAAATCGTAGGACCCGGTCATGTCGAGCACCACGCCACCCATATAGGCACCCGTAAAACCGCCCAATTGGTGGCCCAGGAAGACCAGCCCGAAGATGGTGGCCAGCCACCGCGTGCCGAAATTGCGCGCCACCAGCGCCACCGTCGGCGGCACGGTGGACAGATAAAGCAGCCCCATCAGCGCGGAGAAGATCATCACCGTCGTCGTCGTCTTCGGCAGCAGCATGAAGCCGGTGATCAGCACGCCGCGCGCGGCATAGATGATCACCAGCAACTCCCGCCGCTTCCAGCGCTGCGTCAGCTCCCCGGCCGCCAGCGACCCGCCGATGTTGAACAGCCCGATCAGCCCGATCGCCCCCGCGCCCACCGCCACCGGCAGCCCGCAGTAATGCACGAAGCCGGGCAGATGCGTGGTCAGGAAGGAGATGTGCAGGCCGCAGACGAAGAAGCCGAAGAACAGGTACCAGAAGGTCGGCGTCCGCAGCGCGCGGGACAGCGCCTGGCGCGCGGTTTCCTCATCCTTCGGCGCCACCTTGGCGCGCGGCGGCTCCCCCAGCGTCCAGGCGAGTGGGATCATCAGCAGGGCGGCGGCGGCCATCAGCGCCAGCGTCGTCTCCCACCCCAGCGTGCCGATGCCGATCCCGGCCAGCGGCACCACCAGGAACTGCCCGAAGGAGGATCCGGCGGTGCCGAGCCCCACCGCCCGCCCGCGCTGGCTTTCCGGCAGCAGCCGGGTCAGCGTCGCGATGATCACCGGCATGCCGGCGGCGGAGACCGCGATGCCCATCACCACGCCGGCGAAGAAGGTGAAGACGCCGAGCTGCACGGCCATCAGCATGCCGAGAATGCCGATGGCGTAGAGCACCGCGCCGCCCATCACCACCGCCCGCCCGCCATAGCGATCCGCCACCTGGCCGCAGATCGGCTGGCTGATGCCGTTCAGCAGCACCTGCAGCGCGATGGCGAAGGAGAAGCCGGAGGCGGTCCAGATATTGGCCTCCGTCATCGGCGCCAGGAACAGGCCGAAGGAATTCCGCAGCCCCATCGCCAGGGCGGCGCACAGCACCCCGCAGGTGATCAGTACGGCCGCGGTGACGGCGGGGCGGGATGTCATGCGGCCGGCCTCCTCAGGTCTCAGGCGAGCGCGGGCATCTCCCGCGCCGCAAGGATGTTCCGCACGCCATCGGTCATGGCGCCGAGAGTCGCCGCATCCACCACTTCCAGTTCGGAGCGGCCACCGATGTTCCAGAAACGAAAGCCCAGCCGGTCGAAAAGCTGAACCAGTTCCGTGGCGCTGCTGCCCTGCGCCGCCAGCATGCCGGGGGCGAATTCGAACATCACCTTGGCCCGCGGCGACCGGGACAGCAGGTTCCACATGCCATGCACCGCGCGGGATTCGGTACCTTCGACGTCCATCTTCACCATGTCCACCTGGAAGGTGGGGTCGGCGAAGATCGCATCCAGGGCGACGACGCGGCAGGCCTGGACCACGCCATCCTCCGGCACATGGCCGGGGTGGACGGACAGATGCCCGCCGCCGCCCCATTCCCAGGAGAACAGCAGCTCCGCCACGCCTTCCTCCGCCCCGACCGCCATGTTGTTCACCTTGGCATGCCCGGACAGGCCATTCACCGCGAGCGACCGCCGCAGCAGGGCAGCGTAGCGCGGGTTGGGCTCGAAGGCCTCGACCCGTCCGGTCGGCCCGGTGGCCAGCGCACCGAGCAGCGCATAGACGCCGAGATGCGCGCCAAGGTCGAGCACGGTGTCGCCCGGCCGGATCAGCTTCTCATACAGGCTGGTGTAGTTCGTCTCCCAGGTGCCCTCGATCAGCAGGTGGGGGGCGATGTCGTTGCCGCGGGTATCGACGAACATCTTCAGCCGGCCCTGCAGCACCGTCAGCGCCGTGTGGTCGCCCAGATAGGCGGTGGGCGTGTAGTGCACCGGATGCGTACGCGCGGCGAAATAGGCGATGGCAGCTTCCAGCCGGCGCTGCACTTGCAGGACCCGGCCGGGCAGCGACAGCAGATCACGCATCATGCGGCAGACAGCCTCCGATCGGGCGCGACGGCAGGGCGGCGGGCGCGGCGGGCCCGGCTTCCGCCCCGGAAGCGATGAATTGCACAGCAGAAATGGACATGGGCCTGAAGCGCCCGAAACCCGGCACGGCCCGGTTGACTGGCGCTTTAGCGGAACCCCCCGCAAAAAAGAAGTTGGCCGGGTTTCACGCCGCCTTCCGCAGCGCCAGGCCGAAGGAGGTGAGGACCAGCGCCCCATGACGGTGCTTCGGTCGCGGCGGGCCGGCCGGATTGGTGGCCACCTCCGCATCCTGCGGCTCCAGCCCGGGATGCAGGTTCACCGGCAGCATCTCATGCCCCTGCGCCTGAATCTGGGCTGCCAGCGCCTCCAGGTCCCGCCGCCGCAGCACGGCAAGCGTCGGGTGGTCCACCGTCGCGACGTCGGAGGTGACGTTCAGGCTGAAGGTATGCGCCGCGATGCCGCCCGGCTTCAGCACCCGCAGGCTTTCCTCCAGGAAGGCGCTGGCGGCGGCGAGCGAGCCCAGCCGGTCCACGGCGGAGGCCGACCAGCAGAAATCGAACTGCCCATCGAGATCGGCCGGCAGGTGGTTCATGTCGATGTCGCGGTAGCCGACCATCGCCTCGAAATCCTCCAGATGCAGGACCTCGGGGTGGAACAGCGCCATCTGCTGCGCGCCGGGCGGCAGTTGCACATCCTCCGACACATGCGGCAGGTCGCTCGCCAGCACCCGCACGCCGCGGGAGGCCAGCAGGGACGGAATGCGTTCGCGCCCGACCCCGAAGCCGATCGCCTGCTTGCCGGCGGCGATCATGCCATGGGTCGCGAGCAGGGAGACGATCCAGACCTGTTCCCAGCTGCGCCGGGTGCGGCCAGGCGCCATGCCCATGGCTTCGGCGATCTCGGCGAAGACCGGGTCGTCGAATTGCGCGGCGGTGCACATCTGGCCCACCGGGTGCTCCAGGCTCGGCGGCTCGAAGCGGTAGGGGAAGGCAGGATCGGCGGGCGGGCGCATCAGGAACAGCGGCATGCCGTAGGAGGGCACGCCCTCCACCGCCGCATCGAAGAAGTCGTAGAATTCCCATGTGTTGGAGAAGGCGCGGCGCAGCGTCGCCAGGTCCGGCAGGCTGCGATGCGCCTCCACCTCCTCGGCCGAGAAGGGCTCGCGGCCGATCAGCAGGCGGAAGGCCCAGGCCACGGCATCGGGGCTGAGCTTCTGCTGCGCTGCCTCCGCTGAGTATCCGGGTCCGGCCTGCTGCTCCATCACAACTCCTTCGCGGCCTCCAGCACCTGGGCCGCATGCGCCTCGGGCTTCACCTTGCGCCAGACCTTGGCGATCCGCCCATCGGCGGCCACCAGGAAGCTGGAGCGTTCCATGCCCATGTAGGTCTTCCCATACATCGACTTCTCGACCCAGACACCATAGGCCTCGGCCACCTTGTGGTCTGGGCGAATTTCTCGATCGGCTTCATCGGGTCCGGCGAGACGCCGATCACGGCGAGGCCGGTCTTGCCGAGCGCGGGCAGCGCCTCCTGCAACCCGCAGGCCTGCTTGGTGCAGCCGGGCGTATCCGCCTTCGGGTAGAAATACAGCAGGAAGGGCTTGCCCTTCAGCGCCTCCAGGCTGGCGGTGCGGCCGCCGGAGGCGGGCATGGAGAAGTCCGGGGCGGGGGCGCCTTCGGTCGCGTCGGTCATGAGGGATGGCTCCGGTCAGGGCTGCTCGGGGCTGCCGATATGGCGGGTGAAGCTTTCGCGCACCTGTTGCGCGACCGTGCGCATCTGTGCGCGGTAGCCCGGTTGGTCAATCGTGGCGCCGGCCTGGATCGGGGTGGGCAGCAGGTGGCCGGTGGCGGCGGCCAGCGCCAGCGCCACCGGCTCCGGCAGCGCCTCCTCCGGCCAGCGGCCGACGGTCAGCCGCAGATGCGCGGTGATGGCCCGCCATAGCCGGTCGGCGGCCACCAGCGCGGCCGCCTCCGCCTCCGGCAGGATGCCCGCCTTGGCCAGCGCCGCCAGGCCGAGCCGGGTGGTGGGGGAGATCACGGCGGGCAGCCGGTGGGCATGGGCCACCTGCAGCGCCTGGGAGAGGAACTCCACCTCCACCAGCCCGCCCGGCCGGTGCTTCACATCCCATGGCCCATCTGCCGGCAGGTCGCGCAGCATCCGCGCCCGCATCGCCCGCGCATCGGCCAGCACCTGGCTGGCATCCGCGCTGCGGGTCTGCGCCTGGCGGATCGCCGCCTCCACCCTGCGCTTCAGCGCCGGCGCGCCGGCCACGAAGCGCGCACGCGTCAGCGCCATGCGTTCCCAGGTCCAGGCCGATTCCGCATGGTAGCGCGCGAAGGAGGAGAGCGAGACGGCGACCGGCCCCTTCGATCCCGAAGGCCGCAGCCGCATATCCACCTCATACAGCCGCCCTTCGGCCCCCGGCGCCGTCAGCGCGCCGACCATCTGGTTGGCCAGCCGGGCGAAATACTGCGACGGCGCGAGGGATTTGGTGCCGCCCTTGCTGTCCGGCGCCTCCGCCGGGTGGTCATAGACCAGTATCAGGTCGAGGTCGGAGCCCGGCAGCATGTCCCGCCCGCCGAGCTTGCCGAGCGCCACCACCCCCAGCGCGCCGCCCGCCACCTTGCCGTGGCGTTGCGCGAAATCCTGCACGATGCGCGGCAGCAGCGCGCCGATCGCCGCATCCGCAAGCGCGCTGCGGGCGAGGCCCGCTTCATCGGTATCCAGTCGGCCTTCCAGGGCGGCGGCGTCGATCTCGAACTTGCCCTCCGTCACCAGCCGCCGCGCCGCCTCCAGCGCTTCCTCGAGAAAGCGGGCGTCCTTGACCAGGGCGGGGAGGGAGGCGGCGGGGTCGTTGCCGGGCGCGGCGTGGCCGGCCAGCAACCCGTCCAGCGCCGCGGCGTTCCGGGCGAAGTGATCGGCCAGTTGCGGCGCCGCGCCGAGCACGAAGGCCAGCCGGTCGAGCAGGGCCGGGTTGCGCGCCAGAAGGGACAGCACCTGCACACCCGTGGTCATCCGCGCCAGCGCGGCATCCAGCCGCATCAGCGCGGCATCCGGCTGTGGCTGCTTCGCCAGCGCGGCGAGCAGGCTGGGCATCAGCGCGGTCAGCAACTCCCGCGCCCTTTCGCTGCGCGTGGCGCGTGCGCGGCCGTGATGCCAGCCGCGCACCGTGGCGGCGACCGCGGCCGGGTTCTGGAAGCCCAGGCCGCGCAGCGTGGCGAGCGTCGCCGGGTCGTCCTCCACCCCGGTGAAGACCAGGTCGCCCTGCACCTCATCCCCGGCCGAAAGATCGGGGGAGGTTTCGAACAGCCCGGCATAGCGCCGCTCCACCCGCGTCAGGTGCCCGGTGAGCGCGCTGGCAAAGGCCTCCGGCGTGTCGAAGCCCATGAAGGAGGCGATGTTGGCCAGCCCCGCCGCATCCTCCGGCAGCCGGTGGGTCTGGCGGTCCGCCACCATCTGCAGCCGGTGCTCCACCTGGCGCAGGAAGCCATAGGCATCGGCCAGGTCGGCGGCCGCGCGGCGGTCGATCTTGCCGGCGGCTGCAAGGGAAGCGAGGGCACCAAGGGTGGTCGGGTCGCGCAGCGCCGGGTCGCGGCCGCCCCAGATCAACTGCAGCACCTGCACGGTGAACTCGATCTCGCGGATGCCGCCGCGGCCGAGCTTCACGTCATGGCCCGCCACCTGCACCTGGGCATGGGCGCCCTTGTGGCCCTTATGGGCGTGGATCTGCCGCTTGATGGAATGGATGTCCGCGACGGCGGCGAAATCCAGGTGGCGGCGCCAGACGAAGGGCCGGATCTCGCGCAGGAAATGTTCGCCCAGCGCGCGGTCCCCAGCCACCGGCCGCGCCTTGATCATGGCGGCGCGTTCCCAGTTCTGCCCCATGCTTTCATAGTAGACGATCGCCGCCGGCAGGCTCACCGCCAGCGGGGTTGCCGCCGGGTCCGGCCGCAGGCGCAAATCGGTGCGGAAGCAGTAACCATCCTCCGTCCGCTCATCCAGCAGCCGCACCAGGTCGCGGGCGAGGCGGACATAGATGGCGCCGGCGCGGTCGGCGTCGTAGGTTGCAACCTCCGGGTCATACAGCACCATGAGGTCGATATCCGAGGAGTAGTTCAGCTCCCGCCCGCCGAGCTTGCCCATGCCAAGCACGATGAGGCCGGAGCCTTTGCAGGTGGCGCGCGGATCATGCCGCGCGGCGCCGCCCGCCAGCTTCAGGTCGCCGCGCCCCTGTGCCTCCCGCAGCAGATGCGCGCAGGCATAGTCGGTGCAGGCGTCGGCCAGGTCGGACAGCGCGCCGGTGACGCGGTCCAGCGCCCAGAGCCCCAGGATATCGGCGACCGCCGCGATCAGCGCGGCTTGGCGCTTGGCCTGGCGCAGCAGGCTGGCGACACCGGGGCGCGTCGCCGCCGGGTCGGCGCGGCCCAGCGGGTCCAGCGCCAGGGCGAAGGCCGCATCCGGCCCGCGTTCCATCAGCCGCAGCAGCGTGGCCGATTCGCGCAGCGCCAGATCGGCGAGATACGGGCTGTGCCCGCCGAGCGCGGCCAGCAGCGCCGCACCTTCCGGCGTTGCGCCAAAGGCGCGCTCCACGGCACCCCGTTCGGCGAAGCGTCCGGCGAGCTGGCTTGCGGCCTCCGCATCATGCGGGCGTGGCAGGGCCGTCATGACGCGGGCCGGCGCGGCCGGGGCCTTGGGCTGTTCGGGCAGGGCGGGGATCGACCGGGTATTCGGCATCGGAGCGCAGCGTGGCGATGAGGCGCGCCGCCGGTCAAGTGGCGCGGGAGGCGCATCGCGCGCTGCGGCTGGCCTGCACCCTCGCGGTGCTGCTGTTGCTGGCCACCGGCGCGGCCGCCTTCCGCCTTTCGCAGGGCCCGTTCGAGCTGCCCTTCCTGGCCACCGCCATCGCCGACCAGGTGAACACGGCCGGTCTCGATGGTGCCCCGCCCGAGGCCCGCTTCGAGATCCGCCGCGCCAGCATTGGCTGGCAGGGCTGGCGCGAAGGCCATCTCTCGCCGGTCGAACTCCGCCTGTCCGGCGTCCGCATGGTGGAGCAGGGCGGCGCGGTGCGGATGGAATTGCCGGATGCCGCCGTCAGCCTCTCCCTGCCCTGGCTGCTGCGCGGCCAGGTGGCGCCGCGCCAGCTGGAATTGCAGCAGCCGGTGCTGACGCTGCGGCGCGATGCGGCCGGCGACGTGTCCCTGTTGATGGGCGAGGCCACCGGCGGCGCGGCGGGCGCCGATTTCGACCGGATCCTGGCGGAGCTGCTGCGCCCGCCATCGGACCGCACCGCGCTTTCCGCCCTGCAATCGGTGCGGATCCTGGGCGGGCGGATCGTGGTGGAGGATGCGGCGCTCGGCCTGACCTGGGTGCTGGATGAGGCGGATGTCACGCTGCGCCGGCGGCTCGGCGGCGGGCTGATCGGCAATGCCGTGGCGACCCTGCTGCTGGGCTCCGAGCGCGTGCCGGTGACCCTGGGCGCGGAGGTGGATGCGGCGGCGGATGGCGGGCCGGCCGAGCTGGCGCTGCGCCTGCTGCTGCCCGCCTTGCAGCCGGCGCTGCTCGCCCAGGCGGCGCCGCTCCTGGCGCCAATGGCCGCACTGGACGCCACGGCGCGGGTCGAGGCGCGGGCGAGGCTGGATGCCAATGGTACCTTCCGGGACCTGCGCGCATGGCTCACCACCGGCCCCGGCGCGCTGGCGCTGGGGGAGGGCCAGCGCATCGCCCTGTCCCGGCTGGAGGCGGAGCTGGAAGCGACGCCCGGCCGCATCGGCATCCCGCGCGCCGTGTTCCGCCTGGATGGCGAGGCCGCGCCGAGCCTCACCCTGCAGGCCGCGGCCGACCGCGTGGCGGAGGGCTGGCGCGGCGCGGCGACGCTCGACCTGGACCGCGTGCCGATCGCCGAATTGCCGGGTCGCTGGCCGGAGGGACTGGCACCTTATGTCCGCCGCTGGATCGTGGAGAACCTGACCGCCGGCACCGCCCGCAACGGGCAGTGGCGGATCGGCGCGGAGGCCGGGCCGGGGCTCGGCGATGCGCGGATCACCAGCCTCGAAGGCACGCTTGAGGTGGCGGAGGCCACGGTGCATTGGCTGCGCCCGATCCCGCCCGCCCAGGGCGCCACCGGCACCGTGACCTTCGGGCTGGAGGAGATTGCCATGCGGATCAGCGGCGGCCGGCAATCCGGCGGCGCGGTGACGGTGCGCGATGGCAGCATCCGCTTCCTGCTGCCGCCCGGCGCGCAGGAAACCGCGCAGATGGAATTCAACCTGGCGGGGCCGATCCCGGATGCGCTCGCCGTGGTGCAGCACCCCCGCCTGCGCCTGTTCGAGCGCCAGCCCTTTCCGGTGAAGGACCCGCGCGGCAGCATGGAGGCGAAGCTCAACATCGCCTTCCCGCTGCTGTCCGACCTGCCGGTGGAGCGGCTCCAGCTGCGCGTGGCGGCGCGGCTGCGGCAGGTGCGGATGGCGGATGTGCTGCTCGGCCGGCCGCTGGAAGGCGGTACCGTCGAGCTCACGGTGGACAATAACGGCCTGCGCGCCAGCGGCACCGCGACGCTGGCCGAGATCGCCGCGCGGCTGACGGTGGAGATGGATTTCCGCGGCGGCCCGCCCGGCCAGGTGACGATGCGGGAGACGGTGCGGGCGGAGACGGATGCGCGCAGGCTGGTGGCGCTCGGCCTCGCCTTCTCCGAGGTGGTGGAAGGCCAGGTCGGCCTCGATGTCCGCACCGAGCGCCGCCGCAATGGCCAGGGCCGCGCCACGGTGCGCGCCGATCTGCGCCAGGCGCGGCTGATGATCGACCCGCTCGCCTGGTCCAAGCCGCCCGGCCAGAACGCCGGCGGTGAGATGGTGCTGCGCCTGGCGGGCGAGAACCTGACGGCGATCGAGAGTTTTCGGATCGAGGCGCCCGCCATGCGGCTGCGCGGCAGCGCCAGCTTCACCAGCGGCACGCGGCTGGAACGGGTGGCGGTGACCGAGGGCGTGGTGGAGGACAGCCGCTTCACCGGGGAGGCCCGCCCGCCGCTGGAGCCCGGCGGCCCCTGGGCGCTGACGCTGCGCGGCCAGGTGCTCGATCTGCGCCGCATGATGTCGGAGGAAGCCAGCAGCGCAGCGGCCGCCGCACCGGATGAGACCAGCCCCGCCTTCGCCGCCGATGCGCGATTCGAGCGCGTGCTGCTCGGCCCCGGGCGCGAGCTGGGCGCGGTGACGGCGCAGTTGCGGGTGGATGGGCGGGGGGTGGTACGAGCCGGCACGCTCGCCGGCCGCGCCGGGCCGCGCGGCGCCTTCGAGGCACAGATCGCCCCCGCCGGTGCCGGCCGGTCGCTGCGGCTGGAGGCGGAGGATGCGGGCGCGCTGCTCGGCAGCTTCGACGTGCTGCGGCGGCTGGAAGGCGGGCGGCTTTCGGTGCAGGCCACCTATGCCAGCAACCGCCCCGGCGCGCCGCTGTCCGGCACTGCGGAGATGAGCGATTTCGCCATCCGTGGCGCCCCCGCGGTGGCCAAGCTGCTGCAGGCGATGACGCTATACGGGCTGATGGAGGCGGCCTCCGGCCCCGGCCTCGGCTTCAGCCGGCTCATCGCGCCATTCAGCCTGACGCCCGACATGCTGAGACTGGGGGAGGCGCGGGCTTTCTCTGCCTCGCTCGGCGTGACCCTGACGGGCACGCTGGACCGCCCTCGGCAGCGGCTGGACATGGCGGGCACCATCGTGCCGGCCTATTTCTTCAATTCCCTGCTCGGCAATATTCCGATCCTGGGGCGCCTGTTCGCGCCGGAGGCCGGCGGAGGACTATTCGCGGCCACCTTCCGCGTGACCGGCCCGGCGGATGACCCGGCGGTGAACGTCAACCCCCTCGCGGCGCTGACGCCGGGCTTCCTCCGCGGGCTGTTCGGGATTGGCCAAGCGCCGCCGTGACCGCTTCGTGCCAGCCCGGCGCCAGCACCCAGAGCCCGTCGAACTGGGCCAGCAGGTCCCGCGCCGGGTTCATCCCGGCCTGCGCCGCCGCCAGCATGGATTCCTCGCCCAGGACATAGAGGCTGCCCGGTTCGTAGGCGCCGCTGGACAGGCGCTGCAGCGTCGCGGCGTTCAGCGCCGCCACCCGGGCCGGATCGATGCGGGCCAGGTAGACGGCATCGGTCGGCAGGCCCCGCGTGGCGGCGAGCACCGCCACCTCCTCCCAATGCCTTGCCTGCATGCCGGTGGGTGCCAGGCGGATGCGCTGGTAGCGCGCGGTGGCCTGCATCCAGAACGGGTCCGCCAGGCGCAGCGGGGCTGTGGCGGGGGCCGGGGGGAAATACTGCGCCAGCCGCGCGAAGCCGGGCCGCAGATCGGCCAACTGCACCAGCAGCAACGCGGCCAGCAGCAGGCCGGTGCGCCGCCCACCCAGCGCATGCACCAGGGCCGCAATGGCGCCGAGCACCAGCGCATAGGCCAGCGGCCAGAAGAAGCGGACGGACGCGCGCAGCGCATCCGCCGCCGCCAGCACCGGCGCCGGCAATTCCGCCAGCACCAGCACGATCTCGCCGCCCACCGAGACGCGGTGGGTGACGGCGATCACCAGCAGCACGACGAGCCCGGCCAGCAGCGGCCATCGGCGCGCCAGGAGTAAGGGCCGCGGCCGCCAGAGGAAGGCGCCGGCACCGGCCAGCAGCAGCAGCAGCGTGCCGAGGCCGAGATAGCTGTCGCGCCCCTCCAGATGATCCGCGCGCGGCAGTTGCGGCAGGAAGCCGCCCCAATGGCTGGGGTCGAAGGGCGCCAGCAGATCGAGCTGCATCTCGCCAAAGCCGCCCCAGGTGCCGCCGGCGCCGCCGCCGAGCAGGAAGAAGCCGGCGGCCCAGAGCCCCGCCAACCCGGCCCCCGGCACGGCCAGCGCCTCCATGGCCAAAGGCAGCTTCCTGCGCTCGGGCGGCCAGGCGCGGGCCAGCCAATCCGTCGCCCACAGCCCGGCCACCATGGGCAGCAGGTAGGCGTGGATCAGGGAGGCGGCGAGCACCAGCGCCGCCCAGGCCGCCAGCCGCGGCCAGGGCGGTGCCGTGGTTAGGCCCAGCCGCCGCCAGGGCGGCGGTGACGTCAGGCACAAATACAGCGCCGCCAGCAGCAGGAACTGCCCGCCGAGCGCGAAATGCCCGCCGAGCCGGTTCAGCAGGATCGGCTGCAGCACGAACAGCGCCGCCCCCGCCAGCCGCGCCAGGGCGTCCGCCGTGACCAGCCCGATCAGCCGCCAGGCGAGTAGCGCCTGGAGTGCGCCGCAGGCGAACAGCCAGATCCCCCAATATTGCGGCACCTCCACCAGCGGCCGCATCGCCTTGAAGGCGAAGGCCAGCAGCGGGATGGAATCGGAGAAGAAGATGGAGGACCCGACCTCCAGCCCCCAGTCGGGATTGGCGCCGGGCGGCCAGGCCCAGGGGCTGCGGGCGAAATAGGTCCAGCCGAGCCAGTACTGCACCGGGTCCGGCCCGATCGTGCCCTCCAGCATCCAGCCCGTATTCTGGGGCGACAGAACCTGCCAGCCATAGGTGCCGGCGATCACGGCGATGCCGAGGGCCATGGCGGCCACGGCGCCCGCCCAGCCCGGTACTTTCATGCGCGGCACGCCGCCCTCCGCCTCGGCCGGTGGGGAGACCGGCAACGCCTACAGGGTCGGCGCAGACCGCGGCGATTTCATGACGGAATGTTCACGGCGCCGCGATGGGCGTGAGGTCAGGCCGGCCGCACCAGCAGATGCCGCTTGCGACCGAGCGAGAGCTTCGCCGCCCCGTCGCGCAGATCCGCCACCGTGACGGCCTGCGCCGGGTCGCCGAGGACCACGTCGTTAAGCCGGATGCCGCTTTGCGCCACCAGACGGCGCGCCTCGCCCTTGCTGGCGACGAATTTGGCTTCCACCAGGATGTCCACCACGCCGGCGGGCAGGGTGGTGACGTGCGTGGGCAGGGTCTCCGCCGCCTCGCCTTGTTCGAAGGCGCGGCGGGCGGTCTCGGCGGCGGTCTCGGCGGCGAGGCGGCCATGCAGCAGGGCGGTGGCCTCCGTCGCCAGCACCTTCTTCGCCTCGTTGATCTCGGCGCCGGCCAGGGCGCCGAGGCGTGCGACCTCGGTCATCGGCAGGTCGGTGAACAGGGCGAGGAAGCGGGCGACATCCGCATCCTCCGCATTGCGCCAGAACTGCCAGTAGTCATAGGGCGCCAGGCGATCCGGGTTCAGCCAGACGGCGCCCGAGGCGGTCTTGCCCATCTTGGTGCCGGATGCCGTGGTCAGCAGCGGCGTGGTCAGGCCGAAGGCCTCGGCGCCCGCCATCCGGCGCACCAGATCCGCGCCCATGATGATATTGCCCCACTGATCCGACCCGCCCATCTGCAGGGTCACGCCAAGGCGCCGGTGCAGTTCGAGAAAATCGTAGGATTGCAGCAGCATGTAGTTGAATTCGAGAAAGCTGAGCGGCTGGTCCCGGTCCAGCCGCAGCTTCACGCTGTCCATGGTCAGCATGCGGTTGACGCTGAAATGCCGGCCGACTTCGCGCAGGAAAGGGATGTATTCCAGCTTGTCGAGCCATTCCGCATTGTCGAGCATGACCGCCGCGTCGGGGCCGAATTCGAGAAAACTGTCGAAGCTGCGCCGGATACCGGCCTTGTTCACCTCGATCTGCGCGTCGTTCAGCAGCGGGCGGGCGTCGTCGCGGAAGGACGGGTCGCCGATCTTGGTCGTGCCGCCGCCCATCAGCGCCACCGGGCGGTTGCCGGTGCGCTGCAACAGGCGCAGCAGCATGATCGACAGCAGATGGCCGACATGCAGGCTATCGGCCGTGCAGTCGAAGCCGACATAGGCGGTCACCCGGCCCTGGGCGGCCAGGCCCTCCGCATCCGTCACCTGGTGGATGAAGCCGCGCTCGCGGGCGGCGTGCAGGAAGTCCTGGGTGGCGGTCATGGCGGGTCTTGGTGGTCCCTGGGGCTTTCGGAAGTGGCGGGGCTTTCGGAAGTGGCGGGGGCGTAGCACGTTGGGGGGATGCTGCGAACTATCGGTCTGATGAGCGGAACCTCCCTGGATGGGGTGGATGCCGCATGGGTGGAAACGGATGGGGAGGTGATCGGCCGGCTCGGCCCGGTGCTGACCCTGCCCTATGCGCCCGCCCTGCGGCGGGACCTGCGGGAGTTGCTGGACCGTGCCGCCGAGATCGGGCCGGACGACCCCTTCCTGGCGCATTGCGTGGACCGGCTGACGGAACGGCATATCGAGGCGGTGCGCGCCGTGGGTTGGCCCGCCGACCTCATCGGCTTCCACGGCCAGACCATCCTGCACCGCCCGCAGCGCCCGGGAACGAACACGCCCGGCTTCACCTGGCAGGTGGGCGACGCGGCGCGGCTGGCACGGGAGACCGGGCTGACGGTGGCGCATGATTTCCGCTCGGCGGATGTCGCGGCGGGCGGGCAGGGGGCCCCGCTGGTGCCGGTGGTGCATGCGGTGATGACGCGGGCGCTGCCGAAGCCGCTGGCGATCCTGAACCTCGGCGGGGTGGGCAATGTCACCTGGATCGGCCGGGACGGGGCGCTGGTGGCCTTCGATACCGGCCCGGCCAATGGCCCGCTGGATGACTGGGCCCGGCATGCGACCGGCGAGGCCTATGACCGCGACGGCCGCCTGGCGCTGGCGGGGCAGGCGGATGGTGGCGTGCTGGCACCGCTGATGGCGCATCCCTGGCTGGCCGAACCACCGCCCAAATCGCTGGACCGGCTGGATTTCGACCGGGCGCTGAAGGAGGCCGGCGCGCGGGCCCTGTCGCCCGCCGATGGCGCCGCGACGCTGGTGGCCTTCGCCGCCATCTGCGTCGCCGCCGCCGCGCGCCACTTTCCGGAACCGCCGGTGCAATGGCTGGTGGCCGGCGGTGGGCGACGCAACCCGGCAATGATGCGGGCGCTCGGCGCCGCGCTGGCCGAGCCGGTGCGGGCGGTGGAGGTGGCCGGGTGGAACGGGGATGCGCTGGAGGCGCAGGCTTTTGGCGTGCTGGCGGCCCGTGTCTGGCGCGGCCTGCCGCTGACTTTTCCGGGCACCACCGGCGCGCCGGGGCCGCTGCCTGGCGGGCGGCTGGTGGGGCCGCTGCTGTAGGCCGCTGCTGTAGGCTGGGGCGTGGAGGCGGGCAGCGCAGCCCGCCTCCGTGCCGGTCAATCCGCCGCCAGCGCCATGCGGTGGCGGTTCAGCATGCCCATCACATGATCCTCGCAGGCATCGGCCACCTGTTCCGCCTGGGGCGGGGTGTAGATGTGGCCGGCGCCGGGCATCACCCGGTAGTCGATCGCGATGCCCTTCTGCGTGTTCAGCTTGTCCACCAGCTTCCGTACGCTGCCTTCCGGCACCAGCTCGTCATCCGAGCCATGCAGGATCAGGCCGCTGCAGGGGCAGGGGGCGAGGAAGCCGAAGTCGTAATGGCTGGCGGGCGCCGAGATGGAGACGAAGCCGCCCATCTCCGGCCGCCGCATCAGCAGCTGCATGCCGACATAGGACCCGAAGGAATAGCCGGCGACCCAGAGGGAGGAGGCATTGGGGTTCACCGCCTGCAGGAAGTCCAGCGCGGCCGCGGCATCCGAGATCTCGCCGATGCCGCCATCGTAGCGGCCCTGGCTGCGGCCGACGCCGCGGAAATTGAAGCGAAGCGTGGAGAAGCCCATCGTCTGAAACCGCTGATACAGCGCATGAACGACGCGGTTGTTCATGGTGCCGCCATGCAACGGATGCGGGTGCAGGACCAGCGCGACCGGCGCATTCGCCTGCTTCGCATGGTTGTAGCGACCCTCGAGCCGGCCATCGGGCCCGGCGAACATGACTTCAGGCATCGTCCTGTCGATCCAGTCCATGTTGGGCCCACGGTGCGACAGGCGCGAAGCGGCGCCGCCTGCCATGGGCCATGGCCGGAGAAGGGCATGCGCTTGACGCCCGCCTCCTGGCCGTTTGGGAAGCCACACACCGCCGCCGCGGCGCGCCACAGGCACTTGCAGAACCGCAATCGACGTGCTGCCGATCCCGGGCCAGCGAATTCCGCCTCATGCCTGTTCCCACGCTCCGGCACCGATTGTTGACGGCGCTGGTCGGGAACAATAGCTTTGGGCGGGCGACTGGCTCGAAGGCATCCGGCCTCGGTCGTGGTTCTGGTGGGTGCGGCAGCCCGCGCCCGTGGACACCCCTGGGGAAGGCTCCCAAACCCCAAGGTCCACCCAATATAGGTCAGGCGAGGTCAGGTTTCATATCGGATTCACGGGAGGCCAAGCAGGTTCCTGTGTCTGCCCCGCGTTTCCTGGGCCATATGTATGGACATTCATCTTTTGGCAGCACGGCCCACATCTCCCCTTGAGCCAAAAAACACGCAGGACGGGAGACCGGGATGAGGCTTTCCACCCGTGGTCGATATGCCGTGATGGCGATGGTCGAACTGGCCGCCCGTGATGACGAGTCGGCGGAGGCCTGCCGGGCGGGGCGGCAGGTGAGCCTGGCGGAAATCGCCCAGGCGCAGCGGCTTTCGCTGGCCTATCTGGAACAGTTGTTCGGCCCGCTGCGCCGTGCCGGGCTGGTTGCCTCCACCCGCGGCCCCGGCGGCGGCTATCGCCTGGCGCGCCCGGCGCGGGAGATTTCCATCGCCGTCATCGTCGATGCTGTGGACGAGCCGATCCAGGCGACGCGCTGCGAGGAAGGCGGACCGGGCTGCCTGGCCGGGGAGCGCTGCCTGACGCATGACCTCTGGGCGGAGCTCGGCAACCAGATCCACCTGTTCCTGTCCGGCGTGTCGCTGGCCGATGTGGTGCGCGGGCAAATCGCCGGCCGCGCCACCGCGCCGCTTGGCGCGCATGAGCCGCAGGGGAGCCATGACCCTCTACCTTGACGCCAACGCCACGGAGCCGCTGCGGCCGGCGGCGCGGGCGGCGGTGCTGGCGGCCCTCGACCTGACGGGCAACCCCTCCTCCGTCCATGCCGCAGGGCGCGCGGCGCGGCGGGTGCTGGAGGTGGCGCGGGACCAGGTGGCGGCGCGCTTCGGCGCCGGGCCGGGGGAGGTGGTCTTCACCAGCGGCGGCACGGAGGCCAATGCGCTGGCGATCCGCGCCCTGTCCGCGGGCCGCCGCGTGCTGGTGGGCGCCACCGAACATGCCGCCGTGCTGGCCGCCGCGCCGGGCGCGACCCTGCTGCCGGTGCTGTCCGACGGCACGCTGGACCTGGATGCGCTGGAGGCGCTGCTGCCCGGACCGCCGGCGCTGGTCTGCCTGATGGCCGCGAACAACGAGACCGGCGTGGTGCACCCGCTGGCGGAGGCCGCCGCGCTGTGCCGGGCCCATGGCGCGGCTTTGCATGTGGATGCGGTGCAGGCGGCGGGCCGGGTGCCGGTCTCGCTGGCCGCGCTGGGGGCGGACAGCCTGGCCATCTCCGGCCACAAGCTGGGCGGGCCGAAGGGTGCCGGCGCGCTGCTGCTGCGGCCGGGGCTGGAACTTGCACCGCTGATCGCCGGCGGTGGCCAGGAACGCGGCCGGCGCGGGGGCACGGAGGCGCTGCCCGCCATCGCAGGCCTCGGCGCGGCGGCGGCGGCGGCAGACCCGGCGGAGGCCGTGCGGCTGGCGGCGCTGCGGGATGCGATCGAGGCCGGATGCCTGGCGCTTGGCGCCCGGGTGGCGGGCCATGCCGCGCCGCGGCTGCCCAATACGGCCAATATCATCCTGCCCGGGGCCGCCGCGGAGACGCAGGTGATCGCGCTCGACCTGGCCGGCATGCAGGTCTCCGCCGGCGCGGCCTGTTCCTCCGGCAAGGTCGGGCGCAGCCATGTGCTGGCGGCGATGGGGGAGGCGGAGGGCGGCATCCGCGTCTCGCTGCCCTGGAATGCGCCGGATGACGCGGCGGAGCATTTCCTGGAGGCATGGTCGGCCATGCGAAATCGCCTCTCCCGCCGCGCCACTGCCGGGACCAATTGATGGCCATGACCCGCCCCATCTACCTCGACAACCACGCCACCACCCCGGCCGATCCGCGCGTGCTGGCGGCGATGCGGCCCTGGTGGGAGGACAATTTCGCCAATCCCGGCTCCGTCGAGCACGCCATGGGGCGGGATGCCGAGGCAGCGGTGGCCGAAGCCCGCGCCCATGTGGCGGAGCTGATTGGCGCGGAGCCTTCCGAGATCCTGTTCACCTCCGGCGCGACGGAGGCGAACAACCTGGCCATCAAGGGCGCCGCGCGCTTTGCCGCCAGCCAGGGCAGCGACCGCCGCCGGGTGATCACGCCGGCCACGGAGCACAAATGCGTCCTGGAAAGCGTGAAGGATCTGGCTGCGGAAGGTTTTGCGCCACTGATCCTGCCGGTGCGGCCGGATGGGTTGCTCGACCTCGCGAGCCTGGAAGCGGCGCTGACCGAAGAACCGACCCTGCTGGTCTCCGTCATGGCGGTGAACAACGAGATCGGCGTGGTGCAGGACCTGGCCGCGATCGGCGCGCTGGTGAAGCAGCATGGCGCGCTGTTCCACACGGATGCGGCGCAGGCGGCGGGGCGCATGCCGCTGGATGTGGCGGAGATCCGGGCCGATCTTCTCTCGCTCTCTGCCCACAAGGTCTACGGGCCGAAGGGCATCGGCGCGCTGTATGTGCGGCGGCGCCCCCGGGTCCGGCTGGCGCCCCTGTTCTCCGGCGGCGGGCAGGAACGCGGGCTGCGCTCCGGCACCCTGCCGGCGCCGCTGATCGTGGGATTTGGCGAGGCCTGCCGGATTGCCGCGCTGGAGGGCCCGCTGGATTCCGGCCGCATCGCCGGGCAGCGGGACCGTTTTCGCTCAGCGCTGGAAGCCGCTGTGCCCGGGCTGGTGGTCAATGGCAGCACGACGGCGCGCGTTGCCGGCAACCTGTCGCTGTCCTTCCCCGGCTGCGTCACGGCGCAGGACATCATGGCGGCGGCGCCGGATGTGTGCGTTTCCACCGGCTCGGCCTGTTCCTCGGCCGAGGTCGAGCCCTCCTATGTGTTGCAGGCCCTGGGTTTGCCCGCGGAACAGGCCCGCGCGACCTTGCGCATCGGGGTGGGCCGCTTTACCTCGCCCCTGGATGTGGATCGAGCAGCCGCGGCCCTGGCCGCCGCCTGGCGCCGGGCCATGGAGTCCTCGGACAGCAATGGCGCCTCGGGGCACACCCCCAGGACAAGCGCGGCGGAGTAGTGGCTGACATGCCGAAGATGACCTTCATCGAGCGGAACGGGGTGGCCCGGGAAGTGGATGCGCCGCTCGGACTTTCGGTGCTCGAGATCGCGCACAAGCATGGCGTGGATATCGAGGGCGCCTGCGAAGGCTCGCTCGCCTGCTCGACCTGCCATGTGGTGGTCGATGGCACCTGGTACGGCAAGCTGGCCGATGCGACGGAGGATGAGGAGGATATGCTCGACCTCGCCTTCGACCTGCAGGAGACGTCGCGGCTCGGCTGCCAGATCATCATGACCGAAGCGCTGGACGGGCTGGTGGTGAAGCTGCCGGCCGGCACGCGCAACGCCGGCGGCTGATCATGCAGCCTTGGGAGGATTTCGGCACGGAGGGCGGCCTGTTCCGTCGCCTGCGCGGGGCGTGCGCGAAGGATTGGCAGGCCTATACCTGGCATGACTTCTGCCGCCGCCTGTCCGATGGCAGCCTGCCGCTGGTCGCCTTCCAGGATTTCCTGATCCAGGACTACCTGTTCCTGATCCAGTTCGCTCGCGCCAAGGCGCTCGCCGTGTTCAAGGCCGAGAGCCTGGAGGCGATGCGGGAGAAGACGGCGTCCATCCAGGCCATCCTGGCCGAGACGACGATGCACCTGGGCTATTGCGCCGAATGGGGCATCCCGGAAGCCACCGTCCGCGCCACGCCGGAATCGGCGGAGACGGTCAGCTACACGCGCTACGTCATCGACCGCGGCCTGGCCGGCGACATCCTGGACCTGGAGGTGGCGCTGGCGCCCTGCACGGTGGGCTACGGCGAGGTCGCGCTGCGCATCCTGGCCGATCCGGCGCGGAAGGTGCAGGGCAACCCGTATCAGAGCTGGATCGAGGCCTATGGCTCCGATAGCTACCAGAAGCTGGCGCGTGATGCCGCGGCGCGCATCGATGCGCTGGGCGAAAGCCATGGCGGCCAGGCGCGCTTCCCCATGCTGGCCGCCACCTTCGGCGAGGCAGCGCGGCTGGAGCAGCGCTTCTGGCAGCAGGGGCTGGACGCGGCGGGATGAGAGTTCTCGTTGCCATGTCCGGCGGCGTGGACAGCAGCGTGGTCGCGGCCCTGCTGGTGGAGCAGGGGCATGAGGTGGTGGGCGCCACCCTGCAACTCTACGACCACGGCGCCGCCATCCAGAAGAAGGGTGCCTGCTGCGCCGGGCAGGACATCCATGATGCGCGGCGCGTGGCGGAAAGCCTCGGCGTCCCGCACTACGTGCTGGACCGCGAAAGCCGTTTCCGGGCCGCCGTAATCGACGACTTTGCCGCCACCTACGCCCGCGGCGAGACGCCCATCCCCTGCATCCGCTGCAACCAGACCGTGAAGTTCCAGGATCTGGTGGAGCTGGCCCGGGACCTGGGCTGCGAGGCGCTGGCCACCGGCCATTACGCCCGCCGCGTTGAGGGCGCGCAGGGCGCGGAACTGCACCGCGCGGCGGACCCGGTGCGGGACCAGTCCTATTTCCTGTTCGCCACCACCCGCGACCAGCTCGATTTCTGCCGCTTCCCACTGGGCGACATGCCGGACAAGGCGGCGGTGCGCGCGGTGGCGGAAAGGCTCGGCCTCGCCATCGCCGCCAAGCCGGACAGCCAGGACATCTGCTTCGTGCCGGAGGGCAGCTACGACCGCCTGGTGGCGAAGCTGCGCCCCGAAACCGCGGAGCCGGGGGAGATCGTGGACCTGTCCGGCCAGGTGCTGGGCCGGCATGAGGGCATCGGGCGCTACACGGTGGGGCAGGGGCGTGGCCTCGGCCTCGGCGGGGGTTCGGGCGAGCGGCTGTTCGTCAGCGCCATCGAGCCCGGCCGGCGCCGCATCGTCGTCGCGCCCCGTGCCGCGCTGGCGCGGACGGAGGCGGTGGCCGGCGAGGTGAATTGGCTGATCGACCCGCCCGAGGCGCCGCGCCCCGTGCAGGTGAAGCTGCGCGGGCGGGAAGCGCCGCGTGGCGCGACGGTGGCCTGGGACGGCGCGGCGCAGGTGATGCGCGTGACGCTGGAGGAACCCAACATCGTCGCCGCCGGCCAGGCCTGCGTGGTGTATGATGGCGAACAGGTGCTCGGCGGCGGCTTCCTGCGCGCCGCCAGCGTTGACAGGACCGGGGCGGCGGCGTAATCGCCGCCTCCTCATGGAGCGGCGTAGCTCAGCTGGTTAGAGCACGGCACTCATAATGCCGGGGTCGGCGGTTCAAGTCCGCCCGCCGCTACCATCTTCCCCCATCTCCTGCCTTGCAGACCATGGCCGAGGGAACCCGCGCGGTTTCCCAGTCGTTGCACGCCTCAACAATCCGGGGCGAACATGGCTGAGACGCGCAGGAGCCTGGAATGGCTGGCAAGGTTTGGTTATGCGTCACGTGGCGCGGTGACGCTCGTGGTTGGCGTGCTGGCCCTGATGGCGGCGCTGTCCCGCGGCGGAGAGGTCACCGGTTCGCGGGGCGCAATCGAGACCATCTTCACCCAACCCTTCGGCGTTGCGCTGATCGCGGTGGCCGCGCTCGGGCTGTTCGGCTTCGCGATGTGGCGGCTTTGCCAGTCGCTGCTCGATGCCGATGGCAGGGGTCGCGACGCCAAGGGGCTGGCGGTTCGTGCCGGGCAGGCGGTTTCGGCCTTCACCTATATCGGCCTCGGCATCTTCGCGCTGAACCTGGCGCTTGGGAGTGGTGGCGGCGGAGGCGACGAGGACCAGTCGGCGCGCGACTGGACCGCCTGGCTGCTCAGCCAGCCCTTCGGCCGCTGGCTGGTGGCTGGCGTGGGTCTCGCCGTGATCGGCGCGGCGCTGGGCATGGGCGCGCAGGCCTGGACGGCCGGCTTCCGTCGCCACCTTGCCTGCGATGCGCAGGCCGCGCGCTGGGTGGTGCCGCTGGGGCGGGCCGGCTATGCGGCCCGGGGATTGGTCTTCCTGGTCATCGGCGGCTTCCTCATCCTGGCCGGCTGGCAGTCGGATCCGAGCGAGGCGCGCGGCCTGGGCGGCGCGCTGCTGGCATTGCAGGCGCAACCCTACGGGCGGGGGCTATTCGGCTTCGTGGCCCTGGGGCTCGCGGCCTTCGGCGCCTTCGAATTCGCCGAGGCGCGCTACCGGCGGATCGACCCGCCGCGACCGGAAGCGGCCACCACCGCGGCGCTGCGGGCCGCCCGGCCCGGCTGACTACGCGGGCGGCAGCCGCAGCGCGCCGTCCAGCCGGATCGTACCGCCGTTCAGCAGGGGGTTCGCCGCGACGGCCAGCACCATCGCCGCGTATTCGGCCGGCTGGCCCAGCCGCGCCGGGAATAGCGGCATCTTCCCCAGGCTCTCCCGCGCCTCCGGCGTCAGCGTGTCCATCAACGGCGTGTGGAACAGGCCCGGCGCCAGCGTCACCACGCGCACGCCAAACCGCGCCAGTTCCCGCGCCGCGGGCAGGGTGAGGGACACGATGCCGCCCTTCGACGCCGCATAGGCGCATTGCCCGATCTGCCCCTCATAGGCGGCGATGGAGGCGGTGGCGACGACCAGGCCGCGCTGGCCATCCGCCAAAGGTTCGTTCGTGGTCATCCGCGCGGCGGCCAGGCGCAGCAGGTTGAAGGTGCCGACCAGGTTCACCCGTACGACCCGCTCGAACATCGCCAAATCATGCGGCCCCTGGCGGCCGGCGACACGCCCGGCCGGGGCGATGCCGGCGCAGGCCACCGCCAGGCGCAGCGGGGCGAGCGCGGCGGCGGCTTCCACGGCCTGCGCCATCGGCGATTCCTCCGCCACGTCGCCCACCACCGCGATGCCGCCGATGCGCGAAGCCACGGCTTCCGCCGCATCCCGGTTGATGTCGAGCACCACCACCTTTGCGCCGAGCCGCGCCAGGGCCTCCGCCGTCGCGGCGCCGAGGCCGGAGCCGCCGCCGGTGACCAGCGCGGATGCGTTCGAGAAATCCATGCTCAGCTCTCCCCCGCCTTGGCCGCGCGCTTTTCCAGGAAGGCGGCAAGACCTGCCTGCGCCTCCGGCCCGGTCTGGGCCAGGGCGGCCATCATGCTCTCGACGAACAGCCCGTCTTCCTCCGCCATGTCCTGGATGCGGGGCAGCGCCTGCAACACGCCGAGCACGGTCAGCGGCGCCATCGCCGCCACCTTCGTGGCCAGCACGCCGGCCTGGTTTACGGCGCCACCAGGATCGGTGAGGTAGGTGACCAGCCCGGCGCGTTCCGCTGCCGCCGCATCCAGCGCGCGGCCGGTCAGCATCATGTCCGTCATCCGCGCAGCGCCCAGGATGCGCGCCAGGTGCACGCTGGCGCCGCCGCCGACGAAGATGCCGCGCGTGCCCTCCGGCAAGGCGAAGATCGCGGTCGGGTCCGCCACGCGGATGTGGCAGGCGCTGGCCAGTTCCAGCCCGCCGCCGACGCAGGCGCCATGGATGGCGGCGATCGCCGGGATGCGGCCAGTGCGGATCCGGCGGAACACCGCATGCCAGGACCGGGAATGATGGAACACCGCCTCCGCGCTGCGGGCGCCGTGTTCGGACAGGTCGAGGCCGGCGCAGAAGCAGGGGCCATGGCCGAACACCACCATGGCGCGCGCCAGCAGCGCATCGTTGATGGCGTTGCGTTTGGCGGGCCTGTTCAGGCCGATCCAGGCGACGCTCTCGCGCAGTTCCAGGGTCACCAGTGCTTCGGACATCGGCGTTCCCGTTTGTTATGCTGTATAACGGTAGGGCCGGGCCCGGGTCCCGGCAAGCGTTCAGGCCTCGGCGATGCGGCGCAGCGCGACGAGCAGGGCGCGGCGTTCGGCCGGGCTCAGCCCTTCCGCCAGGTGGCGTTCGGCCGCGGCCTCCGCCGCCTCCCCCTGCCGCAGCAGGACGTGGCCGGCCTGGGTCAGGCGCAGGCAATTGGCGCGGCGGTTGCCCTCCTCCTCCGTCCGGCGGATCAGGCCCTCCTGTTCCAGGGCGGCCAGCAGCACGGTGAGGTTGGAGGGCTTGATGTGCAGCGCCTCCGCCAGCAGGGTCTGGCGGATATCCGGGTTCGACTCCAGCATCAGCAGCACGCCGAGCCGCCCCGGCGTCAGGCCGAGCGGGCCGAGGCGGCGATGCAGCGCATCGAAGCTGGCCTGCTGCGCCAGGCGCAGCCAGAAGCCGAGCTTGTCATCCAATGGCGAAAGATCGGGCTGCTCCGGCACGGTGCGGATTTCGGTGGGCAGGCGGCGGGGCTGGGCCATGGCGCTGCCTTACAGGATTTCACTTCCCGCTTGGAAGAGGGCGCGAGTCCTACTATTATGGTCCATAACAATCACTCCGCCGCATGACGGCGCGGGAGGAAGACATGTCCGCAGCCCGCAAGCCGATGGGCGCCGCCCCCGTGCGGATCGCGCGGCGGCCGGATGGCGCGATGCTGGTCACGCCGGTGCCGTCGCTCGGCGCCTATCCGCGCTGCCTGACGGAACGACTGCAGCATTTTGCCCGCGAGGCGCCGGAGCGCACGCTGATCGCGCAGCGGGCGGATGGGGGCGACTGGCGGCGCATCAGCTACGCGCAGATGTGGCAGGCGGTGCAGGCGCTGGGCCAGGCGCTGCTGGATCGCGGGCTGTCGGCGGAACGGCCGCTGGTGTTCCTGTCCGGCAATTGTCTGGACCAGGCGATGCTGACCCTGGCCGCGATGCATGTGGGCGTGCCGGTGGCACCGGTCTCGCCGGCCTATTCACTGCTGGCGAAGGATTTTGCGAAGCTGCGGCAGTGCCTGGCGCTGCTGACGCCGGGGCTGGTCTTTGCCAATGATCTTCCCCGTTTAGCCGAGGCCATCGCTGCCGCCGTGCCGGAGGGTATCGAGGTGCGGAGCTCGGCCGACATGCCCGCGCTGCTGGCCACCGCGCCAAGCGATGCGGTGGCCGCAGCCGCAGCCGGCGTTCGGCCGGACGATGTGGCAAAAATCCTGTTCACCTCCGGCTCCACCGGCCAGCCGAAGGGCGTGATCAACACGCATCGGATGCTGTGCGCCAACCAGCAGATGCTGCGGGAGGCGTTTCCCTTCGTGGCGGCGGAACCGCCGGTGCTGCTGGATTGGCTGCCCTGGCACCACACCTTCGGCGGCAACCACAATCTGGGCCTGGCGCTGTACAATGGCGGCAGTTTCTACATGGATGACGGCCGGCCGGTGCCGGGCGGCTATGCGGAATCGCTGCGGAATCTGCGCGAGATCGCCACCTCCATCCACTTCAACGTGCCGCGCGGCTTCGAGGAGCTGGTGCACCATCTGACGCAGGATGCGGCGCTGCGGCGGGTGTTCTTCTCCCGGCTGCACATGATGTTCTACTCTGCCGCCGGCCTGCCGCAGCATATCTGGAACGCGCTGGACAAGCTGGCGCTGGCGGAATGCGGACGGCGCATCCCGATGTTCACCGGCCTCGGCGCGACGGAGACCGCGCCCTTCTGCCTGGTGGTGCGGGAGGATTTTTCCGAATCCGGCGCCGTCGGCCTGCCGGCGCCGGGCATCGAGATGAAGCTGGCGCCGGTGGCCGGCAAGATGGAGGCGCGGGTGCGCGGCCCCTCCATCACGCCGGGCTATTGGCGCAACCCGGATGCCACGGCCGCGGCCTTCGATGAAGACGGCTTCTACAGATTCGGCGATGCGCTGGTGCCGCTGGACCCCGACGACCTGCACAAGGGCTTCCGCTTCGACGGCCGCATCACCGAGGATTTCAAGATGGCGACCGGTACCTGGGTCAGCGTCGGACCGCTGCGCGCGAAGCTGGTCGCGGCCCTCGCGCCCTATGTGAAGGATGCCGTGATCGCCGGGCAGGACCGCGACGCACTCGCCGCCATCCTGCTGCCGGAACGCGAGGCCTGCGCTGGTGTCACGGACCTTCCGGCGCGGCTGGAGAAGGGGCTGGCGCGGCTCGCCGCCACGGCCACCGGCAGTTCCAACCGCATCGCCCGCGCGGTGCTGCTCGATGCGCCGCTGTCGCTGGATGCGGGCGAGATTACCGACAAGGGCTCGATCAACCAGCGCGCGGTGCTGGCGCAGCGCGCGGCGCTGGTGGAAGCGCTCTACGCCGACCCCTCGGGGCCGGACATCATCCGACTGGCGGAGACCCACGCATGACGGCGCTGCACACCGAATGGCGGGACGCCTGGCTGCTCGCCGGCGCGCGCACGCCTTTTGCCGATCTGGGTGGCGTGTTCGGGAAGATCTCGCCGATCGACCTCGGTATCGCGGCGGCGCTCGGCGCCATCGCCAAGGCCGGCATTGATGCGGCGGAGATCGGCCATGTCGTCGCCGGCTCCGTCGCCCAGGCGAGCTTCGATGCATACATGCTGCCGCGCCATATCGGCCTGTACGCGGGCGTGCGGATGGAGGTGCCGGCCCTGCTGGTGCAGCGCGTCTGCGGTACAGGGATCGAGGCGCTGGTGCAGGGCGCGACGGCCGTGGAACGGCAGGGCGCCGGCATCTCGCTTTGCGTGGGCGCGGAGAGCATGAGCCGCAACCCGATCGCCGCCTTCACGCACCGCACCGGTTTCGACCTTGGCGCGCCGGTGGAGTTCAAGGATTTCCTGTGGGAGGCGCTGGACGATCCCGCCTGCGGGTTGTCGATGGGCGGCACGGCGGAGGAGCTCGCGAAGCGCCACGGCATTTCGCGGACGGAGGTGGATGTATATGCCGCGCGTTCCTTCGACCGGGCGCTGGCGGCGCGTACGGCCGGCTTCTTCGACGACGAAGTGCTTACCATCACCAGCACGACCTTTGCCCGTGAAGGCCTGCGCGACCGCGTCCTCACCCTGCCGCGCAAGGTGGCGGAACTGTCCGCCGACACGCATCCGCGGCCGTCCCCGGTGGAGGCACTCGCAAAAATCCGCCCGGCCTTCGGTGGCGTGCAGACCGGCGGCAATTCCTCCGCCGTGGTCGATGGCGCCGCCGCGGCCCTGGTTTGCGACGGCGCCCATGCGCGCGCGCACAGGCCGCTCGCGCGGCTGGTTGCGGCGGCGGCGGTGGGCTGCCCGCCGGAGATCATGGGCATCGGCCCGGTGCCGGCGATCCGCGCGTTGCTGGACCGCGCCGGGCTGACGCTCGACCAGATCGACCTGGTCGAGATCAACGAGGCCTTCGGCGCGCAGGTGATGGCCTGTGCGCGGGAGCTCGAGCTGGATGAGGCGAAGCTCAACGTGCATGGCGGCGCCATCGCGCTCGGTCATCCGCTGGCCGCCACCGGCATCCGCCTGGCCGTCACCTGCGCGCGCGGCCTGCGGGCGCGGGGCGGGCGGTATGGCATCGCATCGGCCTGCATCGGCGGCGGGCAGGGCATCGCGCTGCTGATCGAGGCCGCCTGATGCCCAGCCTTGTCGCCCGCCGTGCGCTGACCATCGAATGGGGCGATTGCGATGCCGCCGGCATCGTCTTCTATCCGCGCTACTTCGCCTATTTCGACGCCTGCACCGCGGGCCTGTTCCAGCAGGCGCTGGGAATGAAGCAGATCGCCTGGGCTGCGGCGCATGGCGTCATCGGCATCCCGATGGTGGATACGCGCGCGAAATTCTTCGCCCCCTGCACCTTCGGCGACGCGGTGGTGGTGGAAACCCAGGTCACCGCCTTCCGCCGATCCTCCTTCGACGTCACCCACCGGCTGCTGCGGGAAGATGGCGCGCTGGCGGTGGAAGGCTTCGAAACCCGCGTCTGGGCCGGCCGCCACCCGGACGACCCGGCCCGCATCCGAGGCGTGCCGATCCCCCCGGAGGTCATCGCGGCCTTTGGCTGAATATCCGTTGGTGCCCGACAGGCAGCCGGGCATTGTTCGCAGCAACAGGCGCAACGACGCCGCAGGAGGAGAGACCAAGATGAGCCTGACCATTCCCCGCCGAGGCGTATTGGGCCTGGGCGCCGCCGCCATCACCGGGCTGGCCGCGCCCGCCTTCGGCCAGACCATCAACCGCCCGGTCCGCGCCATCGTCGGCTTCCCGGCCGGCGGGTCGTCGGACGTCGTCGCACGGCTTTATGCCGACAAGCTGCGCGGCATCTACGCGCCCAGCATCATCGTCGAGGGCCGCGTCGGCGCCGCCGGGCGCATCGCGGTGGAGGCGGTGAAGGCCGGCGATCCAGATGGCAGCATCTACCTGCAGACCCCCGCCTCCATGCTCACGCTGCAACCGCATGTCTTCCCGCGGGAGGTGCGCTACGACGCGCTGACCGATCTCTCGCCCGTCTCCACCGTCTGCTCCTTCCCCTTCGCCGCGGCGGTGCCGAGCGGGCATCCGGCCAAGACCTTCCCGGAACTGATCGCCTGGCTGAAGGCGCAATCCGGCGACGTGCCCTTCGCCTCGCCGGCGGCGGGATCGGCGCCGCATTTCCTCGGCGTGATGCTGGGCAAGGCGCTGGATGTGCGGATGACGCATGTGCCCTATCGCGGCGCGGCGCCGGCGATGCAGGATTTGATCGGCGGGCGGCTGCCGTTGTTCATCGGCGTGCTGAACGACATCTCGCCGCAGCATGGCACCGGGGCGCGGATGCTGGCGATTTCCTCGCCGCAGCGCAATGCGCGCTATCCGGACCTGCCGACCTTCGCCGAGCTCGGCTATCCGCAATTCACCAAGGATGAGTGGTTCGGCGTGGCGCTGCCGCCGAACACGCCAGCCGCCATCGTCAACGGCCTGCACGCCGCCATCACCCAGGTGGCCCGGATGCCGGACATGGTGGCGGCGCTGGACCGGCTGGAATACCTGCCCACCGTCTCCGCCAGCCCGCAGGCCTTCGCCGACCTGATCCGGCGCGAACGCGACGAATACGCGACCATCGTGCAGGAAAGCGGCTTCCGACCGGAAAACTGAGCGGCCTGCCCGGCAAAAGCCACGGGGCCTGGGCAGGCTGCCGCTGAAAGCGGGTTGCATCCGCGCACCACCTTTGGGATGGGTGGTGCGCGTATCCATCACGCCCGCGTGAGGCGCCATGCCGGACGGCCAGAGTTTTGTGAACCACACCCGCGCCGCGCCGCCCGCCTGGGCGGATGCGGCCTGCCTGCTGCTGATCCTCGCCGCGGCCGTGCTGCTGCGGCTGACCAGCTTCGTCCCCGCCGTGGTCGATACGGATGAGGGGCTGTACATGGTGCAGGCCCGCGAATGGCTTTCCGGCGGCTGGCCGCTGGTCGCCGCCTGGGACATGCACCCGATCGGCGCGCCGGCGATGTTCGCGCTCGCCTTCCTGGCCTTCGGCGTCTCGGTGGAGGCGGTGCGGCTACTCGGGCTGATCTGCGTGATCGCGACCGGCTTCGCGCTGTTCGGCCTGGTGCGGGCGGCGGGCGCACCGCGCAGCATCGGCGTGGCGGCGGGCATCGCCTATGCGGCGCATACGCTGCTGCTGAGCGGGTTGTGCACCAATACCGAATTGCTCATCGCGCCCTTCATCGCCAGCGCCATGGCCATCGCCACCCATGGCGCGGCCCGCGCATTGGCGCCGGTGCCGCGCGCGCCGGGCTGGGGCGCGCTGGTTGTCATGGGCCTGCTGGTGGGCTGGGCGCTGGTGGTGAAGCAGGTGGCGGTGCCCGCCGGGTGCCTCGCCTTCGCCGTGCTGCTGGGCCCGGCGCTGTGGCGCCGCGTGCTGCCCTGGCGGCGCGCGCTGGCCATGGCCGCGGCCTATGCCGCATTGTGCGCCACGCCCTTCCTGGCCTTCCTGCTGGTCTATTGGGCGCAGGGCTGGCTTGCGGACTACCTCGATGGCTCGATCCTGGCCCCCTTCCGCTATTCCATGGAACGGATCGAGGCGGCGGAGGCGGCACGGCGGATCGGCGCGGCGGCGGTACAGCTCACCCTGCTGTTCCTGGCCGCGCTGGTGGCGCTGGTGATGTGGCGGCCGCGCAGCAAGACGGCGCTGCTGACGGTGGTGGCGCTCGCCTGGTTCGCCACGGATAGCCTGGCCATCGCCGGGCCGGGCTTCTTCTTCGCGCACTACTTCCTGCTGTGGCTGCCGGCGCTGTGCCTGCTCGCGGCGCTGGGCGCCTGGCACCTGGCCCTGCTGGTGGCGCGGCCCGGCCTGACGCGGCCGGTGCTGGCCGGGCTGGTGCTGGTGCTCGCGCTGGAGGGCTGGGTGCCGGAAATGCGCGAAAGGCTGGAGCGCGGCCCCGGCCTGATGCACCGCGACCCGGTGCGGGAGGTTGCGGCGGCGGTGGCCGCGGTGGCCGGGCCGGGTGGTGACGCCTTCATCGCCAACTACCACACCAGCGTCTACGTCATCGCCGGCGTGCGCATCACGACCCGCTTTCCCTTCCCGCCGCACCTGACCGGCTTCTTCGAGGACCTGTCGGATACCAGCACCGAGGCCGAGCTGGACCGCGTCCTCGCCGCCCGCCCGCGCGTCATCGTGGTGGATCGCGGCTGGATGCAGACCATGCGCCCGGCCGCGGCGGCACAGGTGATGGCGGCGGTGGCGGCGGGGTATGAACTGGCGGCCACGGTGGCGGAAGGGCGCGGGCCGGTGGAGATCTACCGGGTGCGGGTGCCGTGACGGTCCCGCCCGAGCACGGCGCGCTGGCGCATATCGAGAAGACGCTGGCGGACGCCTACCGCAAGGAGATCGACCAGGAGGAGAATGTCTGGCGCACGCTGCCCTTCTTCGCGGCGACGCTGGCGCTGCAACTGGCGGCGCTGTTCCAGCTCGTGGAGAGGCTGCCGCCCCTCGGCACCTGGCTCGGCTGGGTCGCCTATGCCTGCCTGCTGCTGTCGGGGCTGGCGACGCTGACGGCCCTCGGCTTCCTGGCCGCCTGCATCTACCCGCGCAAATTCCAGTACGTCGCGCCCGACCCGGAACTGCTGGACTACGCCCTCGGCCTGATCCAGGACGAAAAGGCGCATCTGGCCCGGCCTGGCCCAGCCGGCTTCAGCGCCCTGGCGACGTTGAAGGAGGCGCTGGCGCTGCAATACGCCGTTGGCGCCCAGCACAACCGGCAGATCAACAAGGGGCGGGAGAGGCTGCGTTCCATCGCTGGCCTCGCCACCGTGGCCTCCGTGGTCCTGACATTGGGCTTGGTCGTCACCACTTTCCTGCAATATGTTCCCGTCAGAACCGCGGAGACCGAGGCACATGGCCAATCCGCTACCCGGCAAGACACAGCAGGCCGCCGTGACGGCGCAACGCCAGATGCCCCCCTCGCGCCCGGTGCCGCCAATGCGCGTAGTGACCAAGGGGTGGTGGGTGCTGCGCGAGGAACGGGTGAGCGCGGAGGATCTGGAGAAGGCGGAGAATGAGCAAGGATAGCAAGCCCGCCGCGCCGCCACAGGCCCCGCCGCAGCCCACGCCGCCTCCGGCCCTGCATCCCCCGCCGCGCCGGGTTCCCCGCATGCAGGATGCGAGCAAGATCGAGCGGTTGCCGGATTCGGAAGCCGAATCGGGTTAGTGCCTCAAGGCCGCGGAAACCACGCCCCCGTCCGCCCGGTCAGCCAGTACACCGTCAGCCCCACCCATTCCCGCAGCGCCCATTCGGCGTGGTTCAGCTTGGTGGGGAAGGGGTTGTCCCACCAGAGCGCCGGGTCGTCGCCCGTGGTGTAGTTCACCGGCCAGGGCGTCACCGTCCAGCCTGCCGCGCGGAACACGCCCATGCTGCGCGGCATGTGGCTGGCCGAGGTCACCAGCAGCCAGGTCTCGCCCGGCCGGGGGTTCAGCAGGCGGTGGGTGAAGACCGCGTTCTCATGCGTGTTGCGGCTCTCATTCTCCAGCACCAGGCGCTGCGCCGGCAGGCCGAGGCTGGTGAACAGCATCCGCGCGGTCTCGGCCTCGGTGGGGCCGGTCTGGTCCACCGCGGCGGTGCCGCCGGTGAAGACCAGGCGGGCTTCCGGGTAGCGCAGCGCCAGCGCCACGCCTTCCGTCATGCGCTCCGCCGCGCCGTTCAGCGCCGGGATGCCGCGCGCCGCGGTCATCCGCTGTTCCACCGCGCCGCCGAGCACGATGATGCCGGTGACCTGCGCCGGTGGCGTGGCCGGGCGGGGGAAGCGGTTCTCCAGCGGCAGGGTCAGCAGCGCCGCGACCGGCAGGGCGAAGACGGCCACATACCAGCCGAGCCCCAGCGCCAGCGGCCAGCGCCCGAAGCGCCGCCCGCGCCAGACCAGCAGCAGGCCCAGCACCGCCAGCGCGAGCGCCAGCGTGTTCGGCCGCAGCACGGCCCAGACCAGCTTGGACAGGATGAAGAAGGCGTCCTGCATCACAGCTCCAGGATCCGCGCGGGATGCGCCCGGCCGCGCAGCAGGTCCGCCAGCGCCAGCAGATTGCCGCGCAGCCGCCCGAAGCGGTCCACATGCGGCTCCGGCGCCAGCGACCGCAGCGCGTTCATCGCGGTGTGGCGCGCGGCGGAGGGGATGGCGTGGCTCCAGGGAAAAGTGCCCTTGCGGGCGAGATAGACCGGGTTCGCCACCTGGCTGTAGCCGAGCCGCAGCCCGGACACCCGCCCGGACTTGCTGCCGAGATGCACGCCGCGCGCGCCGGCCAGTCGCAGGATGGACCCGTGCCGGCCGAGCGCGCGGGTCACGTCGATATCCTCGTACCAGCCATACAGCGGCAGCGCCTCATCCACCCGGATGCCGTGGGCGCGCAGCGGGGCGAGGCGGAAGGCCATGTTGCAGCCATAGCCGTTGAAATGCGGCGCGACAGCCAGCGCATCCGCGGGCGGGGTGTCGGCGGCCAGGGTTGCGCGGCCTTCCGCCACGCTCAGCCCCGGACCCTTGGCGCCATCGGCGATGACAGTGCCGGTGGTCACCACGCAATCCGGATGCGCTGCCAGCACGGCTTCGGTGACCGCCAGATACGCCGGCGCCGGCAGGAAATCATCGTCGAGGAACAGCACCGCGTCGCAGTCGCCGCAGGCATCCAGGATGGCGTTGCGCTGGCGCGGCAGGCCGGCGGGGCTGGCCTGGAACTCCACCTGCGGGAAGCGCGCGGGCAGCCCGGCCACATCCTCCTCCGTCACATGGCAGACCAGGACGCGGTCCGGCTTCCGGGTCTGCCGTGCCAGTTCAGCCAGCACCTCGCCGAGGATCGCCGCGCGGCCGCGGGTCGCGATGCCGATCGCCAGGCGCATCAATCCTGGTCCAGCTTCTGGCCCTGGATCGCCGGGCGGATGCGCCCGGCCGTTGCTTCGCTCCGGATGTAGCCGCGGACCCGGCCGAGGAAGGTCATGCCGTAATAGGCCGCATCCCGGGGCCGCAGCCGCAGCAGGCTCAGCGCCACGCCGCCCAGCGGGCGGATCGCGAAGGGCGCCCAGACACTGGCCGGCACGGAATGCCGTCGCAGCGCGAAGCCCAGGCCATTGCCGTACAGCCAGGCCCGCGCCACCGCGACCTGCGACAGCCGCTTGTCGGGGTGGATGACGCGCAAACCGGGGTCGTAGATCGCCTTGTGGCCGACCGTGACCGCGCGCAGCACCAGATCATTGCCCTCGGCCGAGCCCAGCGCCGTGCCCGGCCCCATCGTCTCGTCATAGCCGCCGAGGCGCAGCGCCAGGCCGCGGTGGAGCCACAGGTTGAACTCGATGACGCTGGTCCAGGCATTGGCCGCGGTAATGGTGCCGCCCTCCCGCCGCCAGCGGCCGGAGCCGAGGCCGCCCGTGGGACTCTCGGCAGGCCCGGTCAGGATGGCGAGCGCAGGGTCGGCGGCGAAGGCGGCATCGACCCGCCCCAGCAGACCCGGCGGATACAGGCAGTCATCGTCGGGGAAGCTGACCAAGGCCCCGCGCGCCTGGCGCAGGCCCAGGTTGCGGGCGTGGTTGGCGCGGGCGATCGAGGACCGCAGATGCGTCACCCGCAACCGCTCCGCATAGGGGGCCAGCAGCGGCGCCAGGCGGCCGTCCTCGTTCTGGTCCACCACGATGACTTCGACATCGTCGGCGTTCTGCGCCAGCACGCTGTCGAGGAATTCCACCAGCTCCGTCGTGCGGCCGCGGGTGGCGAGGACCAGGCTGAACCGGATGCTCATGCGGCCACCCCGCGCGCCACCAGCGCGTCCTGCACCACCGCCCGCATGCGGTCGCGGAAGACGGCGCGGGAGAAGCGCTGGGCATTGGCAAGGCAGGCCTCGGGCGAGATCGCGAGGGTCTCGAATCGGGTCACGGCGGTAATGAGGCTCTCCGTGGTCTGGTGCGGGAACAGCACGCCCGTGACGTCGGGCTGCACGATGTCGGTGGCGCCGCCGCGGCCATAGGCGATCAGTGGGGTGCCGCAGGCCTGGGCCTCGACCATGCCGATACCGAAATCCTCCTCCGCCGCGAAGACGAAGGCGCGGGCGGATGCCAGCAGGGCGACGAGGTCGGGCTGGCTGACGCGGCCGCGGATGGTGATGTTCCGCGCATCCCCCGCCGCTTCGCGCACCCGCCCCATCTCCGGCCCGTCACCGGCGATCACCAGGCGCTTGTCCGGCATCTGCCGGAAGGCCGCCGCGATCAGGTCGATGCGCTTGTAGGGCACGAGGCGGGAGGCGATGACGTAGTCGGCCCCCTTGGTGGCCTGGAAGGGAAAGCCCTCGAGGTCCACCGGCGGGTGCACCACCACGCTTTCGCGCCGCCAGGATTTGCGGATGCGCTCCGCGATCCAGGCGCTGTTGGCGGCGATGATGTCGGGGCGGGCGCCGGAGGCGAAGTCCCAGGCCCGCATGCGCGACAGCAGCCAGCGGGTCAGCGCGCCCTTCACGCCGCCCTCCATCCGCGCCTGGCGCAGATACTGGTGTTGCAGGTCCCAGGCGTAGCGCATCGGGCTGTGGACGTAGCTGACATGCAGCGTACCCGGCCCGGTCAGCACACCCTTGGCGACGGCGTGGGAGGAAGACACAACCAGATCGTAGCCCGAGAGATCGAATTGCTCCACCGCGATCGGCATCAACCCCAGGTAGTATCGGAACCACTGCCGCGCCCGTGGCATGCGCTGGATGAAGGAGGTGCGCGGCACCCGCCCGCCCAGGAAGCCGCGCTCCGCCTCCGGCAGGAAGTCGCAGACCACATGCAGGTCGGCGTCCGGGAAGATCTCGAACAGCTGTTCCAGCACGCGCTCGGACCCGGCGTAGCTGTCCAGCCATTCATGGATGATGGCGGTCTTCATCGAGGCTCCATCAGGCCGAGCAGCCGGTCCGCGGCGGCGGGCCAGGAAAAGGTGGCGGCACGGGCACGGCCGGCCAGGCGCAGATGCTCGGCCAGGAAGGGGTCGTCCAGCAGCCGGGCCAGCGCCGTGGCGGGGGTGTTCGGGCCCTCCGCGTCGAACCACAAGGCGGCGTCGCCGCAGACCTCCAACACGGCGCCGGCGGCGGCCGCCAGGACCGGGCAGCCGCACCACATCGCCTCCAGCGGCGGCAGGCCAAAACCCTCGTAGCGGGAGGGGAAGATGAGGCAGAGCGCCGCTTCGTACAGCGCGCGCAGCTCCCCATCGCTGACCCGTCCGAGCGCGACGGCGGCCTGCACATCGCCGGCATTGCGGAAGACGCTGGCATCGGCGGCGCCGGCCACCGCCAGCTTCATGCCGCGCGCGGCCAGCAGCGCCACGGCATCGCGCAGGGCATCCAGGTTCTTGTGCGCGGCGCGGGTGCCGACGGCCAGCACGAAACGCCCGCGCTCCAGCCCGTGCCGCGCCAGCACATCCGGTTCCGCCGCATCGCGCAGCGCGTGCTCGCCGCCTTCCGCCATCACGCCGATCCGCGCGGCGGGAAGCCCCAGATGCAGGGACAGGCGCGCGCGCGAAAATTCGGAGACGGTGACGATGCGGGCGCCCCGGCGCGGCAGGGTCCAGTGCAGGGCGCGGTACCAGGCGCGGAAGGCGAAGGAATAGCTTTCGGGCGTGTCGAAGACGCCGGCGTCGTGGATCACCAGGGTCTGCGCGCCGCCGACCCGCAGAGGCGCGGTGTTGCCGAGATTCAGCAGATGCTGCCCCGCCAGGGCACCGGGCAGGTCGAATTGCTCCCAGGCCTGGCCGCTGCGGCGGCCGATGCGCTCCACCGGCAGCCCGGCGAATTCGGCGGGCGCGCCGGGCGGGGCGAGCAGGCGGATCGGGTGGCCGGTGGCGGCAAGCGCCGTCACCACCTCCCGTGCGAAACGCTGCACGCCGCTCATTTTCTGGGTCAGGAAGCGGGCATTGATGGCGAGCGTCATGCGGGCTCCCCGCGCAGCACGGCGCGGATCCGCCAGGGGCGGCGCAGCAGGCCGCGGGCGTCGCGGCGCTCCGCCGCGGTCAAAGCGAGGGTACCGGCGGCGGTGAAGGCCGCCAGCGCCAGGACAGCGAGCGGGATCGGCAGCAGGCCGGGCAGCAGGATGGCGAGCCCCAGCCCGCCGGCAAACAAGGGCAGGGCCAATTGGCGCGCCGCCGCGCCCGCGGCCGGATACAGCCGCCCGACCAGCCACAGCCGGCCAAAGACGTCGGTGGCGCAGCGCAGAGCCCAGGCGGCGGCGGCCCCCTCGATGCCGGAGGACAGCAGCAGCAGGGCCGACAGCGGCAGGAAGACCAGCGCCTGCAGCAACTGCCACTTCGCATTGGCATCCGGCCGCCCGATCGCATCCAGCAGCGCCCCGGGGGCGAAGGCGGCGCAGGAGAAGAACACGCCGACGGAGAGGATCTGCAGCACCCGCCCGCCATTCGCCGCGAAGTCCGGCCCGAGCCACAGCCCCAGGATCTCCGGCCCCCAGACCACCAGCACCAGGCAGGCCGGCAGCACCGCGGCCATCACCAGCAGCGCGCCGCGGCGCAGCAGCCCGGCGGTGGCCTCGGTGTGGGAGAGATAGGCGCTGGCCATCGCCGGCAGCAGCGCCTGCGCCACCGCGACGGGCAGGATCCACATCCGCATCACGAGATCCAGCGGCGTGGCGTAGTAGGCGACGGCGGCCAGCGTCAGCAGCGCGCCGACCAGGAAGCGGTCGGCATAAAGCAACGCCTGGGTCAGCACGCCCGACGCACTCATCCAGCCGCCCATTCTCAGCAGCGGCGCGACCAGCGCCCAGGATGGCCAGGCGGGGCGCAGGCCGGGCAGGTCGCGCCGGGCCAGCCAGGCATAGGACAGGGTATTGGCCAGCCGGCAGGCCAGCAGCGCCAGGATCACGCCGACCAGGCTCTGCCAGACCATCAGCACCAGGACCGGGCCAAGATAGTAGAAGATGGCGACGGGTATGGCGGCGAGATTCGCCTCGCGAAACCGCTGATGCGCCGCCAGCGTGCCCCAGAGCGCGGCATTCATCACCACCAGCGGCGCCGCGGCACACAGCCAGCGAAAGGCGGTGATGGCCTCCGCCTGCAATTCCGGGGGCGTGTTCAGCAGGCCGGTCACCAAGGCGGGGATGAAGGCGAAGGCCAGGGCGGCGATCACGGCGGACAGCAGCGCCAAGGCGCTGATCGCGGCGCCGGCAAGTTCCGCCGCGCCCTCGATCTCACCGGCGCCGATGCGAGCGGACAGCGCCCGGGTCAGCGCCGCGCCGACGCCGAGGTCGAAGACGCCGAAGACGCCCACCAGGGCCAGCGCCAGGGTGAACAGCCCCCAGCGATCCACGCCCATCTGCCCAATGAGAACCGGCGTCAGCGCCAGCGCGAGAAGCAGCGGAAGCCCGCGCCCGGCGGCGTTCCACAGCGTGCCGGAGAGAAGCCGCCCGCCGGAGGCGCGATGTTCGGCCTGATCGGCCATGACCTGCGCCATTCCTGCCTGATCGGCCGCGACGGCCGACCCCTGGTTGTGCTGCGATGCGGTATGGACCGCGCCGCCGCCGATGGAAAGCGGGAGCGGCGCCCTCAGTAGGCGCCGCGCCGCGCCAGCACCGCCATCGGGGTGCGGAGCAGGATGCGGATGTCGTTCACCACGGAGGGGTGGCGGGCATAGGCCACGTCCAGCGCCACGCGCTGGGCGTAGGAGGTATCGTTGCGGCCGCCAACCTGCCAGGGGCCGGTGATGCCGGGGCGCACGGCCATGTAGTAGGCGGAGGCGGGGCCGTAATAGACCGCCAGTTCCGCGGCCTGCACCGGGCGCGGGCCGACCAGGCTCATTTCGCCCTTCAGCACGTTGATGATCTGCGGCAGTTCATCCAGCGAGGTGGCGCGCAGGAAGCGGCCGATCGCGGTCACGCGCGGATCCGCTTTCAGCTTGCGGGTGGCTTCCCACTCCGCGCGGGCCTGCGGGTCGCGGTCCAGCAGCGCGGCGAGGCGGCGATCGGCATCGGCGACCATGGAGCGGAACTTCAGGCAGCCGAACAGCCGGCCGCCACGGCCCACGCGCTCATGCGCATAGAAGGCGGCGCCGCCATCCAGCTTCACCAAGGCGGCAATGACAACGAAGACGGGCAGGCAGAACAACAGAAGCGCGGCGGCGCCGAGCACATCCAGCGCGCGCTTGGCAACGGCCTGCGCCGTTGGCGCGGCAGCCGGGGTCGCGCCCTGCGGCTCGATCGCCGAAGGGGCGTAGGCAAAGATGGAGCCGCGGGTTTCCGGCTCGCGAACCAGTGCATGGACAACTTCCAGGCCAGGCATGGAGGGTCCTCGTGATGCGGCGGGGGCCGCGCGGATTGATGGGACCAGGCCCCTGGCCGACCCCCCCAGGCACAGGGCCGGTGGCGGATCAGGTTCGGAGTTTATTCCCTTGGAATGTGAAATAGTCGCCGGGCCGGGCGGGTTTGCGACGCGCTTGCGGCGGGATTGTGGCGCGGCGAAAAACTGCCCGGAACCACGAAAAGATCACGCCTTCGCCGCTTTTCAGGGCCCACTCTCGCCCCGGTTGTGCCATATTTGGGCATGGACAACCCGGCGCGCCGCAAAGCTCCGCCCTCGCGTCCCGAGACGCCTGATCCGCCAAGGCCGCAGCGCCGCACTGGTGCGCGATGGAGCCTGCCGCCCCCGCCGCGGCGCAGCGCAGCCCGAGGCGTGATCTGGGCGGTGGCGCTGTCCGCCGTGTTCTGGGGGGCGGTGGGGCTGCTGGCCTGTGGGCTGCCGTTCCAGGGGCGGGCGGCGCAGGCCTGGGTGGCGATTTCCGCGGCGGCGAAGTTGCTGTAGACGACGCGGCCCCAGCCGAGGGCCGCCACGCTGACCGACCGCCAGATCGCTTCGCTGTCCTATCTCGCGGCGCTCGCCTGCGGCCTCAGTCTGGCGCTGTGGGTGTTTCCGCTGGATTTCCTGTTCCCGGTGGCCGGGCAGGGCTGGCGCCCGGCGGGGGATGCGGCGCAGCACATGGTCGCGCAGCGCTACCTGATCGCCGATGCCTGGCGCTGGCCGCCGACCCTGGCGCTGAACCTCAATACCCAGGCGGGCGGCATGAACACTGCCTTCGCCGATTCCATCCCCGCCCTGGCGCTGGCGCTGAAGGCGCTGCGCGGCTGGCTGCCGGAGGGATTTCACGGCGTCGGCCTGTTCTACGGCCTGGCCTGGGTGGCACAGCCGATCGCCGCCGTCTTCGCGTTGCGGAGCGCAGGCGAAAAGCGGCTGCTGCCGGCGCTGGGCATCGCGCTGGCCGCGGCCTCCATGCCCGCCTGGATCGGGCGCTTCGGTCATGCCGCGCTATGCGGGCATTTCCTGCTGCTGCTGGGCCTCGGCCTGTATCTGCGGCTGGTGACGCGGCCGCGGGCCTGGTTGTGGCTGGCGGCGGGGCTGTTGCAGGTGGCGGCGCTGCTGGTGCACCCGTATCTGGCGGTGATGACGCTGGCGCTGCTCGGCGCCGTGCCCGCCACGCGGCTGCTGCGGGGGGAGGCGTTCATCGGGCCGGCGCTGGCGGTGGGCCTGTGCCTCGGCGCCGTGGCGGGGGTGATGGCGGGGTTCGGCTATCTCGGCGCGCAGGGCGATGGCGGCTATGGGCGCTATGCGCTGAACCTGCTTTCGCCGTTCTGGCCGGCGGGGTCGCTGTTCTTCGGCTGGCCCTGGGCGCCGCAGCTCGATGCCACGGGGCATGGCGGGTGGGAGGGTTACAACTGGCTCGGCTTCGGCCTGCTGGCGGCGCTGCTGGTGGGGCTGCTGCTGCGGCCGCGGTTCGCGTGGCGCAGGCTGGGCCGCCATGCCGGGCTGGCGGTGGTGCTGCTGGGGCTGACGGCGCTGGCGGCCTCGTTCCAGGTGGGGTTCGGCCAGCGGATCGTGCTCGACCTCGGCCCGCCGCCGGCGGTGCTGGAGCAGTTCCGCGCCTCCGGCCGTTTCTTCTGGCCGGTGGCCTATGCGCTGCTGCTGGCCGCGATGGTGCTGCTGGCGCGCGTCCGGCCGGTGCTGTGCCTGGTGGCCGGGCTGCTGCAATTCGCCGACGCCACCCCGCTGCGCGCCGCCATCGCGGACTGGGCGCAGGCCCGTCCGGCCTGGCACATTGATGCGCCCGCGCTGCGCGCCGAATTCGCCGCCGCCCAGGCGCTGACCCTGCTGCCGAGCTGGCATGGCGTGACCCCGCCCGATGCCCCCGGCAGCCAGCCTTTGACCCTCGAAATCCTGGCCCTGGCCGCCGAACGCGCCGTGCCCGCCAGCACCATGTATGTCGCCCGCTGGCGCGAGGCGCCCATCTGCCGCGACGAAGCGCTGGCCTCGGCCCCGCTGGCCCCCGGCGAGCTGCGCCTGTTCCTGCCCGCCGCGCAGCCCACGCTGCTGCCGCTGGTCCCGGCCGCCGCCAATTGCCGCCCTCTTGGATCAGCGCCCGGAGGTCAGCTCATCGGCTGCCGCTGATCCGTCTCGCTCGGGATGTGGCGTTCCACGATGTACAGCGGCCGGCGCTTGGTCTCGTTGAAGATGCGGCCGAGATACTCGCCGATGATGCCCAGCGTCATCAGCTGCACGCCGCCGAGGAACAGCACCACCGCCATCAGGCTCGGGTAGCCGGCCACCGGATTGCCGTAGAGGATGGTGCGGATGATGATCAGCACGCCATAGATCAGCGCCGCGACCGCCGTCAGCAGGCCGAGATAGGTGGCGATCTTCAGCGGGCCGACGGTGAAGGCGGTGATCCCCTCCAGCGACAGGTTCCACAGCTTCCAGTAGTTCCAGCTCGATTCCCCCGCCGCCCGCGGGTCCCGGTCATACAGCACGGGGGTGGAGGGGAAGCCGACCCAGGCGAACAGGCCCTTCATGAAGCGGTGCTGTTCGCGCAGGCCCAGCAGCGCATCCAGCGCGCGGCGGCTCATCAGCCGGAAATCGCCGGTATCCGCCGGCAGATCCACCTTGCCGCCGATGCGCTTCATCACGCGGTAGAAGGCGGCTGCGGTGGTCTTCTTCAGCCAGGTCTCGCCCAGGCGCGCGCGGCGGCGGGCATAGGCGACATCAAAACCCTGCTGCCAGGCGGCGACGAGGTCCGGGATCACCTCCGGCGGGTCCTGCAGGTCGGCGTCGATCACCACCACCGCCTGGTCCCCGGCCGCATGGTCCAGCCCCGCGGTCAGCGCGATTTCCTTGCCGAAATTCCGGCTGAGATTGACCAGCGACACCCGCGCATCCGCCGCCCGCAGCCCGAGCATGACGCCCAGCGTGCCGTCGCGGGAGCCGTCATTCACATAGACCACCTCCCACGGCAGGCCGATGCCCTCCATCACCGGGACCAGCCGGGCGTGGAAGATGGGCAGCACCTCCTGCTCATTATAGGCGGGCACGACGACGGAAATCGCCGGGCGCGCGGTGGCGCCGAGCGGCAGGGGGGGCAGGCGTGTGGCGAGCTCGGTGGACATGCTGTGCATCCTGCCAACGACCTGCGGCGAATTCGGGGCAGTTGACGCGATCAACCGCCCTCATGATCCTCGGCGCGATGTCCGATCCGCCCGAGACCATAAGGGACCTGCTGTCCTACCGCATCCACCGCCTGGCCAATGCGCTGAGCCGGGGCGCGGCGCGGCGCTATCGGCGGGATTTCGGCGTGAGCCTGATGGAATGGCGCATCCTGGCGCTGCTCGGCGGCTTCGCGCCGCTGACCTTGCGCGACCTGGCGCGGGAATCCGGGCTGGACAAGGCGCAGGCGTCCCGCGCCGTGACGGCGCTGGTGGCGCGCGGCCTGGTGGAACGGGCGGCCGGCACGCAGGATGCGCGGGAGGTGGCGCTACGCCTGTCCGCAACCGGCGCCGCCTTGCAGCACGGCCTGATGCAGGCCGCCCGCGAACGCGACGCGGCCTTTCGCGCCGCTCTGCCCGAGGGCACGCTGGCGGCGCTGGAGGAGGCGATCCGCCTGCTTCAGGCCGAGGCGCGCCGACAGACCCCGAAGGAATAGGACCCAGCCGCATGGAACTCATCGACCTGTCGCGCGAGATCTTCCACCGCACCCAGGCCCACCCCAGCCACCCGCCGGTGGTGATGACGGTGTGGAACGACCATGCGGAGAAGAAGGTGGCCGGCGCCACCACCTTCACCAGCAAGGCGCTTTTCCTGTCGATGAGCGACCATGCCGGCACGCATGTGGACGCGCCGGTGCATTTCGACCCTCGGCCGGGGGCGGCCAGCATCGACCAGGTGCCGCTGGAGAAATTCTACACGGAGGCCATCTGCCTCGACCTGTCCCATGTGCCGCTGAAACACGCGGTGACGGTGGCGGAGATGGAGGCGGCGCTGGCGGCCTCCGGCCAGGAAATCCGGCCGGGGGATACCGTGCTGATCCATATGGGGGTGAACGCCCGGCTGCTCGGCAAGCCCGGCTACCTGCACGACTTTCCGGGGCTGGCGATTGAGAGCGTGCATTGGCTGGCGGACCAGGGGATTGGCATGTTCGGGGTGGAGGCGATCAGCCCCGCGCCGGAAGGGGAGCTGAATTTCCGGGCGCATATGGCCTGCGCGGAGCGGGGCATTACGCATATGGAATGCCTGGCGAATCTGGAGGCCGTGGTGGGACGGGGGCGGTTTCGGTTTATTGGTTTTCCGCTGAAGATTCGTGGGGGGACGGCGAGTCCGATCAGGGCGGTGGCGGTGGTGGGGTAGCGAAGTCCTCATCCAAGATTTGATGGTAGAAATGATCCAGTGTCACCGTCGTGGTTCTTCGTTCAGGCGACGCTGTGCCGAAAATCGTCCATTAATAAACTCCGTTTAAGAGATGGCATTAAAGACTTGCCGGCCTCTATGGCATATTTTCCACCCCTTCCGGGGGTAGGAGTCCATTTTCCGTTAGCGGGGCGCACGCCGGAAATGTACGCTCGTGAAATTTTCCAATAAAAGAGATGTATCGACCAACAAAGTTTAGCCGGGCGAAGACAAGACGGAAGACTAGTTCGCGAAGGACCATCGCGTGGGGCCACACGCCCCTACCGCTTTCGTCTTCATAGACACCTCGATGGGTTACCTTGTTTCGGGCATCAATGGCGTCGCGAATGGCGTGTTGCGGCAAATAGTCGCTTGTTGCGCCCCATTTTTTCATCAGGCGTTCTATCTTATTCCGAAATCCAACTTCGTTTTGTATAACTAGGCGGTTTCTGGCTGCATCATCCTCTACGGCGTTCGCAATGGTTTTTTGAACTTCTGACTTGAGGGGTACGAAGATATCGGCCGGAAGAAGGGTGCGCTCCTCTTTGTTCAGGCCTTTGGCGATCAAATTTTCAAGGGCTGTTGCTGATGCAAACAGCCGAACTTCAGAATGTGACGCTGGTACATTCATCCATTCGAGCGCAAAGCGTAACTCATCAAGTATTGAGGGGTTTATCTTGACTGACTGGGCAATTGCATCCATATACGCTTGGAGACTAAAATCCGAAATTGCTTTGATCCCTGACGGGATTGCATCAGGGCACCTTTTGATTTTCAAAACTAGATGCCTCGGGGGATCAGCGATCCATATTGCTCGCGGGGACAGGTTCACCCCACTCGCGGCTGAGAGAGCAAGTAGGAGGTCCAGACCAAGATCCTCTGCTTGCTCATTCCATTCCGGCCCAACCGCACTAGCACTCATAGGCGCCAATATTTGGGCCTTTCCGGTAATGCGGTCATGATCTTCAGACCCAAGCCGCATCGGAACCGAGAGGGCGAAGGCTCCACGCTCGATTATAGAGACTTTGACCGTAGGGGACAATGATTCGAACCCTCGCAGCCCAAAATAGACACCTTTTTGGTCGGAGTTATTGTGAGCCAATCTAATAGTGGCTACTTCGCACTGACCTTTAATGGTGATAAAACTATAGTCTTGGCTAAATTTGGTTCCCAGCGAACGGATCAAGAAATGATTTGATTGAAAAAATTCGCCAGTTCCCGAGGTACCCGTTAGGTGAAGCCATTCGGCTCTGTCTCCAGAAAATGTTTCGTGTAGTCTTAAATAAGCTGGGTTCTCTAGCGGAATGTCATCGACCACAACATCTAATCTACCGCGGTCGTCAACCTCTACACCGAAGTGAACGGGCAATGAAAATTCGGCCGCGGACAAGGCGCCCTCGAATTTGGTCCTTTGGAATATGTGGTTTGCCAAAGAATTTGTCCTCTTTCGTGTGCTGTGTCCTGGCCGTAGACACTGCCACGCCCTGCTGCCCTACCTGAGCGCAGAAATAGTTCCTTTTCAAGAATAATTTTTATTTCGGGTTATGGGGGGTGATGCGGAGTGCGTGCTGCGCAAACGAGTCTTGTGGTCTGGAGACGAGCATTTACAAATAGATGAGGGGCTGACCCGCCGCACGCCTTAACCAAGCAGCTCACCGCGAACAGCTCGCCCCCCCCAACACACAAAACTTCGCGCAATGCGGGTGGTTCAGCGCCACCGGCCGAGCCGCTTCCGCCAGGGTCGTCCCCAGCTCGAATTGCGGGTCGTAGGGCAGCAGGGTGCAGGCCACCACCGCCGGGCGGTCCGCGCCGCGGCGCTTCACCACCATGCGGGAAGATGCGCACATCATCTGGTCCGGGTGCTTGCCCAAAATCCCCCAGCACGCCTCGGTAATCTCCGGCACATCCACCGTCGCATCCATTTCCGGAAACAGCATCAGCGCCACCGGGTCCGCGGCGTCGATCGGAATGGCATGGTCGGCGAAAACGCGGGCGAAGCCGGCGCGCATCGCCGCCTCATCCTCCCCGCCGAAACTGGCGCGGCCGGCGACATGCACGCGGAACCCGTTCCGCGCCAGCCAGCCGAGGCCCTCCAGGCTTGCCGCGAAGCTGCCCTCGCCGCGTTCGAAATCATGGTGCGCGGCGCTGTGGTGGTCCAGGCTCACGCGCAGCGTCAGGCGGTCCGTATCCACCCTCTCGCGCAGCGCCAGCAGTTTCGGCGCGTAGCGGCGCAGCGGCTTCATGGCGTTGGTCAGCACCAGCGCCCGCAGCGCGCCGGGGCGGGTCAGCACATCCTCCAGCATCGGCAGCAGGCCCGGGTTCAGGAAGGGCTCGCCGCCGGTGAACCCCACCTCCCGCAGCGGCAGCGCCTCGGTTTCCGCCTCATCCAGATAGGTGGCGACCTCGGCGGCGGAGATATAGGCCAGCGCATCGTTGCGCGGGCTGCTTTCCATGAAGCAGGCGCGGCAGGTGATGTTGCACAGCGACCCGGCACCGAGGCCCGGCGTTCCCCCTTCGCCGTCACCCGGGGATCGCGGAATTTCTCGGCGGAGAGGGGGCGCGGGATGGTCGGGCTGAGCGTGGACAAATCGCGATCCTTCTGGCGGTGCGGGAATGGCTCAGTGCGGCTTCGCCGGCGGGGGCGGGCGGGTTACGCGCCTCATTCCGCCAGCAGGAAGTCGCGCAGCGCCGCGGCCACGGCTTCCGGCGCTTCCTCCATCGGCACATGGCCAAGGCCGGGCAGGACGACAAGGCGGCTGTCTTGCAGCACGCGCTGGTAATCCGCGGCGTGGCTGGCGGGCACCATGCCGTCCCGCTCCCCCCATAGCAGCAGGACCGGGGCCTGGATGGTGGCGAGAATCGGCTGCGGCGGCGGCAGCACATGGCCTTCCATGCGGTCCACGATCGCCTGGCGCACGCCCGGCGCCAGCATCATGTCGCGGTAGCGTTCGAAGCGGTCCTGCGTTAGTGCGGCGGGGTCGCCATAGGCGGGCTCCAGGCTGGCGCGCAGCAGGCGTTCGGGCAGGGTGTAGGGCAGCACCCGCATCAGCAGCGGCACGCTGGGGGCGGCGCCGTAGTCCCGGCCGGGGGCGGCGAAGCCATCGGGCGCCATCAGCACCAGCTTCATCACGCGCGCGGGCTGTTCGGCGGCGAAGCGCCAGGCGATGCGACCGCCCATGGAACTGCCGAGCAGATGCGCCCGCGCCACGCCCAGCCGGTCCATCAGCGCCGAGATCAGCGTGATGGCGCGGGCATCCGAATAATCGCCGGAGGGATCGGCGCCGGTCAGCCCGAAGCCGGGCAGGTCCAGGCGGATCACGCGCAGCCGGTCCTGGAGAAGGGCCGCCACCTCATCCCAGGTGTGCAGGCTGCTGCCGAAGCCGTGCAGCAGGATCAGCGCCGGTGCCTCCCGCGGGCCGGTGTCGCGCAGATGCAGGCGGACGCCGTCGATTTCGATGAAGGATGAGGGGGCGGCGGCGTAGCGCGCCTCCAGCGCCGCGCGCGGGCGGTCCGGGGCGTACAGCCAGAAGGCGGCCACCAGCAGCACGGCCAGCAGGCCGGCGAGGATCAGGAGAAGGATGCGCATGGCGCACATAGATGCGGATGGGCGCCCCGCTGTCGATGCCCCGCGCCGGGCAATTCGGGCGTCAATCCGCCTGGAGGCGGGCGAGGCAGCCGTACCAGTCGCGGCCGGAGACGCCGGCATCCGGCAGCGTCACCCGCAGGTCGGGCGCGCCGGGGCGGCCGTAGGTCAGCGTGCCGCCGGCCAGCAGCGCCCGCACCCGGCGCTCCGTGGCGGCGGAAAGCGGCTGCGTCACGCCCGCACCCTCCGCACCGCGCGGGGGCATGCCGCGCCACCAGGACCCCTCCGGCCCGCGAAAGGCGAGGCGGTTGATGCGCGGCACCGCCTCCGTCCCGCGCGCCACGAAATCCACCTGCGGCTCCGGCCCGGCGGTGACGGTCAGCGTCGCGTCCGGATGGGCGATGCGGGCGGTGCAGGCGGTGGTGGCGGTGCTGAAGGACCAGGTCGCCGCCACGTCATGCAGGGGCGGCGGCGGTGGCCGGGCCGCAACGGGGCGGGGTGGGGCGGGGCGCGCGGGCGGCGGCGGCGCAGCGCAGGCCACCAGGCCGAGCGCCAGGGCCAGTGGCGCAAACAGGGCGAGACGGGTGCTGTGCTTCATGGCGCCGGTGGTTGCAGGGTGAAATGGGACCACGGGCTCGCCGCGTAGCGCGGACCGTCCCGATCGATGTGCAGCACCCTCCAGGCGTAGTCCATCGGCTCCGACAGCGGCAGGGCGTGGCGGCCGGGCGCGTCGGCGGTGCCGGCGAAGATGCGCTGCCAGCCGGCATCGGGTGCCCGGCCGAGCAGCTCGATGACGCAGCAGCCCGCCTCGGCCGCCTCCGGCGCCTGCCACGCCAGTTCCACGGTCATCGGCCAGGCCGGGGCGTCCAGCACGGCACCATCCGGCGGATCGCGCGTCGCGGGGGCGGGCAGGGGCGGGGGCGGCGCGGCGGCAGGCGATGCTGGCCGGCTCGCCTGGGTGGCCAGGGGCGGATTGGCCGAGACGATCCATTCCAGCGTGCCGGGCCGCGGCAGCGGCGAGCCCGCCGCCACCTCGCCCCGCTGCGTCGCGATTCCGGGCAGCCCCGCCTCGGCTGCGGCGGCCTGGGCCGTCGCCTGGTCCTGCGGGAAGAAGTAGCGCAGGCGGTCGGACTCTGCGCCGGCGGAGACCGGAAACGGCGTGCCGGCCGTGAGACCGGCCCGTTGCAGGCGCGCCGCCAGCTCGGAGGCGCGCGCGGCGGCGGCGGCATTGCCCCGCTGGTAGGTCAGCACGAAGCGGGGCGCCGGGTGATCGGGCAGGGGCGGCACCGGGCGCGCCGCCGCGGGTGGCGGCGCGGGCGGGTCCGCCGCGGGCACCACTGGGGGCGGCAGTGCCGCGAAAGCGACCTGCTGCGGGGCCTCCGCCGGCTGGACCGGGGGCGGCATCGCGGCGAGGGTTGCCTGCGGCGGCTGCTCCGGCGGGCCTGCTTCGGCCGTGCTGGAGGCAGGTTGCGGGCCGCCCGCCGGCAGCAGCGCAAGGCCCAGCGTGGCAAGCCCGGCCAGGCCCGCCGCAATCCAGCGCATGCGGTGGCGGCGCGGTGTTGCGGCCGGCGTTGCGGCCGGTGCGGCAGCGTCAGGCGCGGGGCCGGTGGGCTCGGTGGACGATGCCTCGCCCGGCAGCAGCATCAAGGCCCGGCCCGGTTCCGGCGCTTCGGGAGGCGGCACATGGTCCGGCAGCGCGTGCATCTCCGCGGCCGCCCGCACATGCTCCGGCCGCACCTGCGGCGCGCCCTCCAGCTCCGCCATGAACAGGCTGCTGCCGATCAGGACATTCAGGCGGCGTGGCACCCCCGCCGAACCCTCGGCCAGATCCGCGAGGGCGGTCGCCGCCATGCGGTCCGCGGGCAGGTGCAGCGCGGCCAGGCGCGCGGCGACATAGGCCGGCACTTCTTCCTCCAGCAGCCCGCCGAGCTGCACCACGCGGTGCGGCAGCCCGGCCAGCCGGGCGGCGAAGCTGGGCAATGCGGCCAGCACCGCAACGCCATCCTCCCGCAGCAGGGACGCCAGCATGGTCTCGTCGATGCGATCCGCCTCATCCACCAGCAGCAGGGGCGGCAGGGGCGTGGCGAGCAGGTCGCCGCAGGCAACCTGCAGCGGCGCCTGCCCCTGGGCGCGAAACTGCGCGGCCAGCGCGTTGAGCAGCACGGTCTTGCCGACGCCGGCGGCGCCGAGCAGGGCTATGATGCCGGGCTGCTCCGCCAGGCGCAGCACCTCGGCCTGCGCGGCGGCCCAGGCCCGGTGCGGCACCAGGCGCGATTCGGGCCGCGCCTCCCGACTCAACTTCAGAATGTGGCACCCAAGATTCGCAATCCGTGCCTGTTTCGGGAGCCAGTCTCCCCGCCTGAGCCGTTCTGGCAAATCATCTGCGCGCTAGCCGGATCACGATACTGTTGCCGCGCATCTTGCACGGGCGAGGGCGTCCCGCTGCATGATGGTGGGGAGGGGCTTGCAGCCTGGCGGGCGAACCGCTAGGAACCGGCACGCTTTTCCGGCGGCCCGCTGCTGTAGCTCAGTGGTAGAGCACTCCCTTGGTAAGGGAGAGGTCAAGAGTTCAATCCTCTTCAGCAGCACCACGCCCGCTTGTATTTCAGTCCGGATTGCCGCCGCTCCAGCCGAATATCGACGCCCGTCCTGGACGGCGCCCCCCGCGTTGCGCGCCATTGGCGTTCAAAGGACCGTGACGCCTGCGTGCCAAAAGATGCTGGCCGTGATCACAGGCTTGGCCTTGAGCAGCAGCAACGGTTACTTATCTTCTGCCTGGTGGAATTCCCTCGCGAAACGATTGATGATTAGGTTGATGCTCTTGCGCGAAGAGACGTTCTTGCAGTCGTTGAACGCCGGCAGGAGCTTCAGGTCCTGGCTGCGCCCTGGCCAGCCTTGCATCCGGGACTGATCCGATGATCCGCGCCGTCAATGTCAAGAATTCGAACCCGGCCCTCGCGGCGCGTTCGTGCCGGGAGGCGGTTGGCCCCGACGCCCCCCTGATGCTGCTGGCCTTCTGCGGCGGCAAGCATGACCCGGATGCGATGCTCGCGGCGCTCACGGCGGAATTCGGCCCGGTGCCCGTCTTCGGCGGATCGGCTGCCGGCGTCATCGGCCGGGACAGCTACGGCTATGGCGGCTTCGAGATGGGTATCGTCTGCCTGTATGATGCAGCGGTGATGCCGCGGGCGGTGATGACGGAAGCCCTGTATGGCGGGGTGCGTGCCGCGGGCCACGCCCTCGGCCAGGCCGTCGGTGCCGTCGCCAGCCCGGATGCGGCGGTCATGCTGCTGTTCGACAGCGTCGCCTCCCGCGCGCCACCGCGACTGCATTTCGCCAGTTCCATCGTCGAAGGGTTCCACGACGGCTTCGGCACCACGCCGCTGCAACTGTTCGGCGGCGGGCTGCTGACCGACATGAACCTGACCGGCGGCTGGGTCTTCGCGGGGCGCCGTGTCCTGAAGCATGCCGCCATAGCCCTGGTCTTCCCGCCGGGGATCGAGGTGGAGACCGTCATCATGCATGGCTGCCGCCCGATCAGCTCCTTCATGGAGATCACGCGCATCGACGGGGCCGATGTGTTCGAACTGGATGGCCAGCCGGCACTCAGCGTGATCGAGCGCATGCTCGGCCTGCCGCTGGGCCAGACGCGTGGGCAGGATCTGTCCTTGGAAGTGACGCTGGGCCAGAAGCAGGGCGACCCCTACGCGCCCTATCATGAGGGCGACTACGTCAACCGCCTGATCCTGCGCGCCAATGCCGAAGCCGGCTCCGTCACCCTGTTCGAGCCGGATTTCGCACTCGGCACGGTCGTGCAGATCATGAGCCGCGACAATTCGCTGATGCTGGACTCGGTGCGCCGCGGCGTTGCCGCGATGAACGGGGCCGTGGCCGGGGAAGACAACCTGCTGGCGCTGTATATCGATTGCGCCGGCCGGGCCAGCGCGCGCAGCGGCGCGGCGGTCGAGGAAGCGGAACTGGTGGTGCAGGGCCTCGACTCGTCGATCCCGCTGCTCGGCTTCTACTCCGGCGTGGAGGTCGCGCCGGTGGGGGGTGGCATCAGCCGGTCGCTGGACTGGACCGGGGTGCTCGCCGTGTTGCGCCGCCGCTGATGACGAACAAGCCGGAGCCCAATCCACTCGACCGTGAGCTCGCCTACTACCGGCGCGAATGCAACGACCTCGGCGCCCGGCTGCTGCGGCTGCAGGAGGAGCAGAGCCAGGCCTTCCGGGAGGCGCGTCGCAGCCGCACCGTCGCCAAGCTGATTCGCGAAGCGCATCGCCTGACCGACATCTGCAACCTGCCCGAGGAAATCGGGCTTCCGATGCTGGAAGTGGTGGTGGACAACGCCTTGTGTGATCGCGCCGCACTGCTGGAGCGCATCGGCCCGGACGGGTCCGCCCGCTTCCGCGTCACGCATGTGATCGGCATGGGCGGCGAGGCGAGCCAGGATCAGGTGGTGCTGCCGGCGGCGCCCAGCTTCTTTTTCACCACGTCGCGCACCCAGCTGGAACCGCCGGCCTATGAGCTGACCTCGATCCTGCGCACCCCCTATGTGCTATGGGCCTTCGATCCGTTGAGCGGGGTTGCGTTGATCCTCGGCAACCACTCGGAGGGCAATGTCACGCGGCCCTTCGAGACGCGGGACCAGGAACTCGTCGAGGGCGCGCTGTCGGTCTATATCGACGTGCGGGCACGCAAGGCGGCGGAGGTGGAGTTGCGCGCGGCCAAGGCGGCGGCGGAGGAAAGCGGCGCGGCCCGGGCGCGCTTCCTGGCGACGCTGAGCCATGAATTGCGGACGCCGCTGAACTCGATCATCGGCTTCTCGGAGATCATGGCGCCCGGATCGACCATCCCGACCTCGGCCGAACAGCGCGGCACCTACATCGCGCAGATCAACGAATCCGGCCGGATGCTGCTCGACCTGATCGACAACATCCTGGACTACGCAAGCCTGGAGAACGCGGTACCCAGCCTGCGGCGCGAATGGGTGGCCAGCGAGAGCCTGCTCAACGCGGCACTTGGGGAGGCAGCCTCGCTGGCACTGCGCCAGGGTGTGACGCTCGACGCGTCCGGGATCGGGCGTGGCTTTGAATTGTCCGTGGACCGTCTGCGCTTCCGCCAGATCCTCGGCAACCTGCTGGGCAACGCCGTGAAGTTCACACCGCCCGAGGGACAGGTGCGGCTGGCATTCCACGCGCAGGCGGATGGCGGGGCGCAGATCAGCGTCACGGATACCGGCATCGGCATCGAGGCGGCGGACATCTCGCGTGTGCTGCAGCCGTTCCAGCAGGCCTCGAACGGCCATCGCCGGCGCTTTCCCGGCACCGGGCTCGGCCTGCCCATCGCCAAGCACCTGGTCGAGGCGCATGGCGCCCGCTTCGTGCTGGAGAGCATCCCGGGGCAGGGCACCACCGTCACGCTTCATCTGCCGCCGGATGCGGTGCGGCCGCAGAAGGCCACGCCGGCGGCACGGCGTGCAGCCGCGGCCAATCCTGCCAGCGGGAATTAAGGGCCAGGCCCCGAAGGACCTGGCCCGTCAGAAGCGGCCCGTTATCAGCGACCGATCGTGGCGGGTGCGGTCGCGGCCAGCGTCGCCAGGTTGCTGTCCACCGCCTCGAACAGTCCCCAGCATTCCGTGTAGCCATGCGGGAAGCCCGGCGAGCCGGCTTCGGCATCCTGCTGGCGCGCATGGATGTAGCTGGTCCAGCGCCGTGTCGCGGGGCGACGATGATGGAAATCGTGGCAGGGGGCGTCGCCAACCAGCACGAACAGCCGGACGAACAACTGCACCGTGAGCATATCCGCCCACCATGCCGCCCAGCGCAGACGGCCGCGCAATCCAACGGTACGGCCTGTGGGGGGACGGCGGCCGGCGAAGACGCCGGTGGTGGCGTGGCAGACGAAGCTGCGGTCGCGCAGCGCGATCAGCGAGGCCTCCGGAAAGCGATGCTCGCACAGGATGCGGTAGATGGTGGCGATCTGCAGCAGTACCGTGACCGGCAGCACCCAGAGGATGGCGAATTCCAGCAGCGTCCCGGTGGCCGCCGCCGCGACGATCAGCGCGCCCCAGAACAGCCGGCCCGTCCAGTCATGCGCGCGGTCGCCGCTGAACAGCGCCGCCTTGACCCGGCGCTGCGCGAAGCGTGCGTGAAATGCCGGGGAGATGGTGTTCACGGCCACGCGCCGCCACAGCTCGGACTTCGGCAGGCCCGGCTCCAGCCGGCACAGGCCGAGCACGAAATCGGCGAATTCGTCTTCCTCCGTCAGCAGCTTCTTGGCGCTGTGGTGCTTCATGTGCTCGTGCTGGTAATCGTCGAAGCGCTTGAACAGCAGGAAGGCGGAAACCAGTCGCCCGACCTGGCGGTTGCGTTCGCGGCTGGCGAAGACCGTGCCGTGGGAGCAATGGTGGAAGATGACCACCTGGAACAGGCCAAGCCCGGAGGAGGTCAGCAGCAGCCCCAGCGGCAGCAGCAGCCACGCCCAGATGGGCGGCGCCATCAGCGCCAGCGGCACGGCGCCCAGCGCAACGCCGCCGAGCACCAGCGCCAGCGCGCCGGTGACGAAGCGCCAGGCGGCCACGTCGGGCATGGCCTCGCCCCGCGCCGGCATCGCCGTCAGCCAGGTGAGGAAGGGCTGCACCGCGCCGGGCAGGCGGGCGGCCATGGCCTCCCTCGGGGTATCCGCGACGGGTTCCTGGCTGAGCAGGGCGGCAGCGGGATCGAAGCTTTTGGGCGACAGATACATCGGCGGTACTCTCTCCGGTTTGGCGCCTTGAGGTGCGGCGCGGATGGTGGGATGGGCGAGACATTACGGCAGGCCAAGGGATGCACCAGCGGCGGCTGCGGCGGGTCGCGGCCTGCCCGCCCACCGCGCCCCCGCAGGCGGGTGGGCAGGTGCGGCCCAGCGCCGGTGGCGTACCGTTTTGCGTACATGGGGCCGGCTACCAGCGCGCCAGCCGGCGAAGGTTCCGCACCCGGCTCGGTGGCAGCCGGCTGGGGCGGGCGCGTGGCGATTTCGAGTGCAATGTTTTCAAGCGCATGGCCGACTCCTCAGCGATCATCGCCTGCCGAGTGCAGCAAACCTTCCGGTCAGGAAGATAGACCCCTGATTGAGAGTATCACGCCCTGCTGCAATTCAAGCGCCATGCAAGTTGAGCGCCCGCAGGAAGCTGGCGTGATCGCCCCACCCGGGTTCGCCAGTCGCCAGCACGACGTCGCAGCCAGTCAGCCCGGCTTGCCGCCGGCCTCGCCGTCCAGTGCTTCCCGCACCTTGCTTGCCAGTTCGTGGCGCCGGTACGGCTTGCTCAACAGGGGCAGGCGGTCTGCCTGCGTGTCCAGGCCAGGCGGCGTCGGTTCGTTGTAGCCGCTGGTCAGCAGCACCCGCAGCGCCGGCTGCACCAGCCGCGCCATGTTGGCGAGCTGTGGGCCGGTCACCCCACCGGGCATCACCACATCCGTGAACAGCAGGTCATAACCAGGATCGGCGCGCAGGATCTGCAGCGCCTCCGCCGCCTGCCCGGCCTCCGTCACACGATATCCCAGCTCCCGCAGCAGGGTTGCCGCGTGGTTACGGACCGGGATGTCATCCTCCACCACCAGCACCTTTTCGCATCCGCCCGGCAGCCCAAGGCGGCGCGGGACCTGGATGCCGGGGGCTGCCGGCCCGGCGGCGAGTGGCAGGTACATGCTGACGCTGGTGCCCTGGCCGGGGCGTGACTGGATCGAGACATGGCCGCCGGATTGCTTCAGGAAGCCATAGACCATGCTGAGCCCCAGCCCGCTGCCCTGGCCGATGTCCTTGGTGGTGAAGAAGGGCTCGAAGGCCTGCGCCACCACTTCGGGCGGCATGCCGGTGCCGGTATCGGTGACCCGCACCATGACATACTCGCCCGGCGCCAGGTCATCCTCCGCACGCGCGAAATCGGCATCCAGCCGCACATCGGCGGTCTCCACCGTCAGCCGGCCACCATCGGGCATGGCGTCGCGCGCATTGATGCACAGGTTGAGCACCGCGGTTTCCAGCTGCGGCGGGTCGATCAAGGCGATGCGGAGGTGCGGGGACGGGCGGAGTTCGATGTCCACCTGTTCGCCCAGTGTCCGCCGCAGCATCTGCGCCAGCCCGGCCAGAAGGGCGTTCACATCGACCGGCATCGGGTCCAGCGCCTGACGGCGGGAGAAGGCGAGCAGCCGGCTGGTCAGCGCGGCCGCGCGCTCCGCCGCCGCGACGCTCATCTCCGCCATCTGGCGCAGCTCGCTGGCAGGCGGCAGTTCCTCCATCAGCATCTCGGCGTTGCCGAGGATGACGGTGAGCAGGTTGTTGAAATCATGCGCCACGCCGCCGGTCAGCTGGCCGATCGCCTCCAGCCGCTGCGACTGGCGCAGCCGCCGCTCCAGCTCCCGCTGCTGCGTCACATCCGTATGCACCGCGAGGATGGCGCGCGGCGTGCCATCCTCATGTCGCACCAGGGTCCAGACGGCGCCGACCACCAGCGCGCTGCCGTCGCGGTGGCGCTGGTGCAGCTCACCGCTCCAGGCGCCCTCGGCCAACACCGCCTCGGTCGCCAGCTCCACCGCATCCGGCGCGTCGCCGATCAGCGGCCCGGCGGCGCGGCCCATAACCTCATCCGCGCGCCAGCCATACAGGCGCTCGGCGGCACGGTTCCAGTAGCGGATGCGCTGGTCGATGCCTTGCACCAGGATGGCGTCCTGCACCTGTTCCAGCAGCGCCGCCTGCTGTTCAAGCTGCGTCTGGTAGCGGCGCCGGTCGGTGATCTCCCGCTCCACGGCGACGAAATTCGCGACGGTGCCATCGACGGCAGCCACCGGCACGATGTCCATCTCGATCCAGAATTCCTCGCCCGACTTCGTGTAGTTCAGCAGCTCCGCCTGCACGGATTGCCCGGCCTGCAGGGCGGCGCGGATGCGCGCGCGCTCGGATGCCGCGGTCTTCGGGCCCTGCAGCAGCCGCGGATTGCGGCCGATCACCTCCTCGCGCCGGAAGCCGGTGCGGCGCTCGAAGGCTTCGTTGACGAAGACGATGCGCGGGCCTGGTTCCTCGATCCTGCCGTCCGTGATCAGCACGATATGGTTCAGACAGCCGATGCTGGTTTCCAGCAGCCGCTGCCATTCCTCCCGTTGCCGGCGTTCAGTGATGTCGTGCAGCACCACGGTCAGGCCCTCGGCCGCCGGATAGACGCGCATCTCGAGCCACAGGCCGGCACCCTCCAGCAGCGCCTCGCAGCCCTGCATCGTGCCCTCCGTCGTGGCGTGGTGCAGGCATGTGCCGAGCCGGTCCGCCGGGCCGAAGCCGGGCCGGGCTGCGATGGCAGTGCCCAGCAGATCCGCCGCCGCGGCGCCGAACAGCCGCGCCGCCGGCCCATTCACATGCGTCAGCCGCCCCGTCGCATCCAGCGTGAAGAAGGCGTCGGAGATGCTGGCGATGGTGGCCGCCAGCCGTGCCGAAAGGCGGTGGTTTGCGGCTTCGGCCGCCTTGCGTTCGGAGATATCCTCGATGATCGCGATGAGCCCTTCCATCGCCCCATTGGCATCGCGCAGGGCGGAGGTGCTGACCCGGGTCCAGACAAGAGTGCCGGTACGGGACAGGAAGGGCTTTTCGACCACGAAGCCCGGACGTTCACCGCGGACCACGGCCTCCACCAGCTCGCGGCACTCCGTCCCCGGCGTGGTTTCGGCCAGCGTGACGAAGTCGTGCCCGGCGAGGTCTTCCAGCTCGTAGCCTAGCATGGCGCAGAAGGCCGGGTTGGCTTCGCACAGCGCATTGTTGCGGTCCGTGGTGACGATGCCGACGGCGGCGTGGTGGAAGATGCCCTGGAAGGTGCCGGCAACCCGCAGCACGTCTTCCTGCGCACGCGGCAGCAGATGGCGCTGGCCGGACGGGTCGATCACCGCATCCACCTGGCCCCCGGTCAGCTCGACCAGGCGCTGCTGCGTCGCCTGAAGGGTCTGCAGAAGCCGCAGGATCTCGGTTTGAAGCGCATCGCCGATGCCGCCGCTCACGGCCCCAGCGCCAGCGCGGCGATCAGGGCATCGCGGTCGCTGAGGTCGCCGACCACGGCGCGCGATCCGCCCGCGGCCAGGATCAGCAATTGCGGCGTCAGCAGGATGCCATCCGCCAGGGCACGCCCTGGCTGTTCGAAAACATCGACGGTTTCCACCGGCCAGCCGGCCATCGCCGTGGTGGCGCGCAGCTGTGCCAGGTTCGCCATGGCCTTGCGCGAATTTGGCCCGGTGCCGGCCACATACAGCCGCAGGTGCGGCACCACGTCAGCCATCGGCATCATCCTGTCGCGCCGTATCCGCCATGCGTCGGTGCCGCAATTCGCGACGGGCGCGGAAGGCATCCTCCACCTGCAGGTCATTGGCCTGGTGCAGGGCGGCGGCCTCGGCCTGCTTCATCTCAAGCTGCCGTTGCAGCAGGGCCAGGCGGCCCTCGATCTCGGCCGCTTCCGCGCCCAGCCGCAGGCGATCCAGCCTGGTCTGCTCCGCCGCCTGTGCGACGCGCTGGCGTTCGCGGTTCTCCTTCGCCCAGCGCAGCGTGCCCATCAGCACCTCGCCATCCGCCAGGTACACGTCTTCCAGCGTCACGCCCTCGCTGGAGAGCAGCAATTCCCGCACCTGATTGGAGTGGTCGGTGCCGCGGGACTTGATGATGGTCAGCGCACGGTTGCGTTCGCCGGCGCGGATGACGTAGCTCAGATGGATCCAGGTATCGGCGATGGTCGAGACCTGGAGCGGCGTGCCCTCCTGCTCCGGATGCACGGCGCCGAGCAGGCTGGTGCAGAGCAGCGTCATGCCGCGGGTCTTCGCCCAGTCGATCAGGCGTTCCGCGACGCCGTGGGAGAAGGTGGCGTTGCCGTCCTGTGACAGCGCCGAGAGCGGGTCGATCACCAGGCAGCGCGTGCCCTGCGCCGCCGCTTCGGCCTTGATGCGCATCAGATGCGCCTCCGCGCTGCCATTGACGGAGCGGGCGGACAGGATCCGCAGCTGCCCGGTGGCCAGATGCGGCGCGAGATCGATGGCCACCGAGGCGAGGTTGCGGACAATCTCATCGCCGCGGGAATCGAAGCTGACCAGAAGCGCCTTCTCCCCGCGCTGGCAGGCGGCCTCGACGAAGGCGCCGCAGAGCGTGGTCTTGGCGGTGCCGGGCGCGCCGCTGATCAGCACGCTGGCGCCGCGATGGTAGCCGCCCTCCAGCATCGCATCGAGCCGCGGGACGCCGGTGCCGACCCGCTCATCGGTCACCGGGGCCGCGGTCTCACGCTCCCTGGCGGCGTAGGCCACCTCCATGCCGCGTTCACCGATCAGCAGCGGCGCCTCGTTCTCGGCGAAGGCGGAGCCGCGGTATTTCAGGACGCGGAGGCTGCGCTGGGAGACTCCGGCCACGGCCTCATGCCGCAGCATGATGGCGCAATCGACCATGAACTGGAGAAAGCCCAGCAACTCCGCATCCCCGCCATCGGCGTGGCCGTAGACGGATTTGGCTGTGAGGATCGCGGTCATCTCATGCGCCACCAGCCATAGATGCAGGCGGTGCAGCTCCCGCCGTCGCGCCGTGGCATCGGGCAGCAGCACCAGCACCACGTCGATCGCGTCGAGGACGATGCGGCGCGCGCCGGTCTGCGCCACCTGCGCGCCCAGCGCGGCGAGCATGCCGCCCAGGTCGAAGCTGCCGGACTGCACCATGTCCGGGCTGGGCTGTGCGTCGAGGAAACGGATCTGATCCTGCCAGTGCGCGTCACCGGCCCAGGTGAAGCCGGCGCAATTGGCGCGGATCCGGTCGGGCGATTCCTCGAAGGCGACGAAGATGCCCGGGGTCCCGTCCTGCTCGGCGCCGCGGGTCAGGCTCTGCAGCGCCAGCAGTGTCTTGCCGGCGCCGGCCCCGCCCGCGATCAGCGTCACCCGGCCGGCGGGCAGCCCGCCGCGGGTGATCTCGTCCAGCCCCGGGATGCCGGTTGCGGCCTTGGCCATGCTGTCCCGATCCCCTGCGCAGGCCGGTCACTGCACCGGCAGAAAGTTTATCACTGTGGCATGTATCGGTTGACGATAACCAGGGATCGTCGCCTACCACACCAGGCGGTAGCCCTTGCCTCGCAGCGCCGTGATGGTGACCCGCCCCGCGGAGGCGGCGACCAGCTTCTGCCGGAGACTTGAAGCCAGTTGGTCCACGCCGCGCTGTTCGGGCAACAGCCGCCGGCCCAGCACGCGGCCCGAGATCGTTTCACGATCCGCTAGATTTTCCGGCGCCGTCAGCAACAGTTTCAGCAGGCCGGCCTCGCCCCCGGTCAGGCGGGTCTCGATCCCCCCCGCGGCCTGGATGCGGAAGCGAGATGGCTGCAGGCAAAGCCCGGCCATGCTCCAGGATGCCGGCTCGGCGATCGGGACGGGTGCAGGCGGGATCGGTGCGAGCGGGGGCGGGTCCATGGCTTGTGGCGCATCACCCGGCCCGGCTGCGAGATTGGCGTCGAGGCGCCGGCTCAGGGCGCGGATCCGGGCGACCATGGCGCGCAGGGAGAAGGGCTTGGTCAGGTAGTCATCGGCCCCGACCTCGAGGCCGATGACGCGGTCGGCTTCATCCGTCCGGCCACTGACGACGATGATGCCGAGATCGGAACAGGCGGCGGCTTCCCGGATGAAGGAGATGCCGTTGCCGTCCGGCAGGCCGAGATCGGCGATGACCAGGCGCGGATTATCCCGACGCAGCCGCAGTCGGCCCTCGACCAGGGTGGTGGCGGTCACGGTGCTCCAGCCCTCGCGCGCCAGGGCCGTGCAGATGGTGGCGGCCACTGCCGCATCGTCTTCCAGCACCAGGATCGGGCGCGGCCCCGGCTGCGGAACGATGCGAGGAGCATCTGCAACCGGCGCGTGCGGAGTGCTGGGTTCGGGCTGGCGCAGATCGGATCTGGAATGGTTCGGCACGGTGTACGGCGCGCTGGCGATCAGCGAGGTTGCCGGGGTGGACATTTTCACGGGCCGATCACGATGATGTCAGTAAGTTTTATCTACAGTGAACATCATGGTAATGTCCACAGAAATTCATCGCCGAATGCCTGCAAATCACGCAGAGCGAGGTTACGTCTTGGCACTATGTTATCGATACACAGTCACAACGTCTGCGGCAGTTGGTTCGGATTCCGCTGTTGCGTCGCGTTACTGGCGCGTTGATGCCAAAGGATTTGCGCGTCCTGCTTGCTGCGGCGCCGGCGCGCAACCAGCAACGCCCCCCGTGGCGGCAAGGCGCGGCGTGTACAACGGCCTGTAGTGCAACGTAGGGTCGGCGTTGGCGCCCGGAACAACTCCCTACAAAAGTTGGATCGTCGCCCGACCGCAACGCGCGTTAACCCTTTCGATGACGGAAGCGCCATCAAGGGGGATCAGGGGATGACCGATCGTTTGCGCCTTTCGCCCGCCTCGCTGGAGGCGGAGGCCGTGCCGCACGCGGTGCCGGCGGATGCCAGGCCAGGCGGTCCGGCTCTGCACCGCCGCCTGCTGCTGCAGGCGGCGCTGGCCACGGGCGGGATGGCCGCGGTGGGCGTCCCGACGGGCCTGGTGCGCCCGGCCGCCGCCGCCGCGACTGGCGACTGGCTGGATTTCCGGCGGCGATTCCTGCATCCGGATGGGCGGGTGCTGGACACCGGCAATGGCGGCATCTCCCATTCCGAGGGCCAGGGCGCGGCAATGCTGTTCGCGGTGCGCTTCAACGACCGCGCCAGCTTCGACCGCATCCTGGAATGGACCCGTGGCGCCCTGCGGCGGCCGGATGACCAGCTGCTCGCCTGGGCGTTCCGACCGGGCGCGCCCATCCCGGTACCGGACATGAACAACGCCAGCGACGGCGACCTGCTGGTCGCCTGGTCTCTGGCGGAGGCGGCCGATCGTTGGGGCGATGCCGGCTATCGCGCTTTGGCCATGGAGATAGCGCGCGACCTGCTGCGGAAGGCAGTGCTGCGGCAGGCGGATACGACGCTGCTGCTGCCGGGGGTGGAGGGCTTCCTGAAGCACGATCATGTCGTGGTGAACCCCAGCTACTACATCTCCCCGGCCTTCCGCGCCCTGGCACGGCTGCTGCCGGCGCCGGAATGGAAAGCGCTGGAGGAAGCTGGCGTGGCCTTGGCGGACCAGGCCCGCTTCGGCCGCTGGCGCCTGCCGGCCGATTGGGTGGCGCTGCCGCGCGGTGCGCTGCGGCCACGGCCGGCCTCGGGCTGGCCGGCGCGCTTTTCCTATGATGCGATACGCGTGCCGCTGAACCTGGCCTGGGGTGGCCATGCTCAATCGGCGGCTCTGCGCGCGGCGGTGGAATTCTGGTTGGACCCCGCGCATCCGTCGCCGCCCGCCTGGGTGGATCTGCAAAGCGGCGCGCTGGCGCCCTATCCCGGCAATGCCGGCCTGCGCGCCATTGTCCAACTCGCCATCGCCACTCTGGCAGGAAGCGGGCGGGAGGAGGCGCTGCCCGGCGTGGCAGAGGCGACCGCCTACTACCCCGCCGTCCTGGTGCTGCAGGCCCGGCTGGCCTGGGCGGAGCGCGGCCTGACCGAGGGCGCCTGCAGCCCGCCGGCGCGGCTGTCCCAGGCCCCGGCGCTGCCGGCCCCGCTCGAAGCCCCGCGGTCCAACGCATCCGGCTGGCTGCGCGGCATATGGCCCACCACCTGGTCCGCCGGAGGATAGGCGTTGGCGGACCGGCTGGTGGGGACCGGTCGCTGGCGGATCGGGCGGGACGCCCCGGTTCAGCTTGGCGTGCCGGTTCAGCTTGGCGTGCCGGTTCAGCTTGGGGTGCCGGTTCAGCTTGGGGTGACCGTCAGTGCATTGCCGGTCAGTGTCGCCGTGCCGGGGCCCGCCACGGTCAGCGGCGTGGTCAGCGCCGAGAAGGTCAACGGATTGCCGCCGCTCGCGGCATCGAACAGGCCGACATGGGTCAGCGTGCCGGCCGCGGCGGTGAAGGTGAAGCGGATCGCCTCCACGTTCCGCTGCGGCCCGGTCCCGGTGAAGGTGGCGCGCTGGCGGGCATAGCCGGTGCCCGCAGGCTCGCCGGTCAAGCCGGCGGCCGCGCTGCCACCGGTGCCGAGTGCCACCCAGACGGCGGTCGGCAGGGTGGGCAGGCGGGCGCAGAGGGCGCGGCCAAGCAGGTTCTTGGCGTGATCGGTCAGGTCGCTCATCCGGGGATCCTCAAGTTGCAGGGGTTTGGAAGGGCGGCTCAGAAGCCGCCGAGCAATGCGCGGAACAGCTGCGGCCCGGCGGGAACGAGACCCGGCGGCAGGGGCACCTCGGCCTGCGCCGCGACCGCGACATAGGCGACGCCGTCATAGGCCCGCAGTGCCTCGCCGGCGGCGGGGATGAAGCCGCCGATGCGCGGGTCCACGGCATCGGCCGGATCCTCCCCGGCTGCGTGCCAGCCAAGGGCGCGCAGCGCGGCGGTCGCGTCCTCGGGACTGCCCTGCCAGCAGATCATGGTCCATTCGGTCATCGGGGGGTCCTCATGGGTTGGGGATGGTGGGCCGGCCGCGTCATGGCGCGGCCGCGCCGGACAGCATCAGCACCTTGGTGGTGCCGCCATCGGGGCTGAAGGCGAGCAGCGTCGCCAGGCCACCGGCGCGGATCCTGGTCAGCCCGTCCGGATTGGTCGGCGTCGCCGCGCTGAACCCGGTCATCGAGATGGCCAGGTCGGTGGTGCCGCGATTGGCAATCAGGCAGGTGAAGCCGTCGCCGGTCGCGGCCCAGCTGATGCTGAGCGTGGTGCCCGTATTGGCGCTGATCAGCCGGCCGTTATGCGCGGCCAGGGTCAGCGCGGTGGCGCCGGCGGTGGCCATCACGGGCAGGCGGCGCGTCGTGAACTGCGCGTCGACATAGCCCTTGTTCGCCGCCTGCGCCGATGTGGTCGGGTCCGCCGGCAGCACCAGCGGGCCGGTCAGCGTGACGGTGCCGGAGGCGGCGATGCGGAAACGCTCCGCCAGGCTGCCGCCATTGCGGGTCTCCACCACGAAGGCGCCGGATTCGGCACCCGTCGTCACCGCCTCGGCGATGCCGCCGGCGCGGGCGAATTCGGCCTCCGCCCCGGCCAGGTTGCGGCCGGTGAAGGCAAGCTGCCCCAGCGCATGTCCCGCCGCCGGCATGGTGGAGGCGCGGCGCAGCGTCAGTTTCATCGGCGCCGTCATGTCCGACGGTGCGCCGAACACCACGCCGCCATTCGGGTTGGCCGCCGAATCACCGCCGATGGCCAGCGGCGCCAGCGTCCCGGCACCGATATTCACGCGGTAGGAAATTTCGCCGTCCTGATTTTCCAGGTCCAGCTCCGCACCCAGCGATTCGGATCGGCGGCGCAGCAGGGCGCTGGTCTGGTCGGCGGAGGACCCCAGCGCCTGGAGCCGGTTGCCGACGAGTGCGATGCGCGCCAGATCCGCAGGCGTCTGCGCCTCGAAGGTGGCGGAGCGGGTGTCGGAGGCGACGACGGACAGGCTGTCCCCGGTGCTGGCCAGGTAGACGCGTGCGGCCGGCAGGTCGCAGGCCACCAGCGTCAGCCCGCCATCGATCACCTCCACCGCGCGGGCACCGCCATCGCCGCCGACCATGACGCCGACGAACTGGTTGTCCCCCTGGTTGCTGGCGGCGGAGTTCACCAGGATGGCGGTGGCCATGCTGCTAATGAAGCCACCGACCCATTTGGTGCGGAAGGCGGTGCCCTGGATCAGCGCGCCGATGGTGAAGGGGTCCTTCAGCGACAGCAGGTCGTCCACGCTGCAATTGTGCAGCTGGATGGATTGCGCGCCATTGCCGAGGTCGAAGCCTCGGTCGTAGCCGTAGCAGAAGCAGTTGACGAATTCGGCGACATCGCTGTCTTCCACGCGGAAGGCGGTGCCGTTGCGCCGGTTGTTCCAGACGCTCAGCGTGCCGCCGCCGGACCAGCTGCCGGAAAAGGCGGGGCCCTGCAGGTCGATGCGGGTGGTGTCCACCACCGTCGCGATGAAGCGGCCATTCGCCGCCGGCACGCCGCCGATGCCGTACATGTTCACCACATCGCCGGTGACCAGCCCGTGGGTTGCGGAGGTGGTGATGCGGATGGCGCCGCTGCCATTGTTGGCAACGGCGGAGACGTTGCGCGTGTAGAGCGACGTGCCGCCGATATTGCCGGTCAGGAACGGCCAGAAATGCACGTCATGGACGCGGGAGATGTCGTAGGTGCGGGTCAGGAAGATGCCGTTGCGGTTATCGCCGCGCACGCGGCGCACATTCAGGCGCTGGCTGTTATCCGACCGGATCGCCATGTCGAAGCCCAGGATCAGCAGATCCTCCACCATCACGTCGTGATGCGTGCCGGAGCCATCGCCGATGGTGATGGCCGTGCCCGCCATGCCGGCGCGCAGCGTGACACCGGCGCGCATCGAGGCGGGCGGTGTGCCGAGGCCTTCCCGGATCACCGCCAGCGCGCGCAGCGTGCCGGCGCGGAGGACCTGCACGGTGCGGGCGGAAGACAGCAGCAGCGTGCCAGGAACGGTGCGGTAATCGGCCGCCAGCCGCTGCCCGCCGGGGAAGGTATTGGGGCCTTCGAGGCAGACATTCTCCTTCACCACCAGGTTGGCGCCGGCCACGCGGTAGCGGCGCGGGCCGAGGCGCACCGTGCCGCCGCCGGCGGCGACGGCGGCATCGATGGCGGCCTGGATCGCGGCCGCATCATCGGTGGTGCCATTGCCGACCGCGCCGAAGTCGCGGACGTGGAACATGCGCTCGGCATGCACGCCGGCGGTGATCTGGGCGAAGGTCGCGCGGCGCGTCTGCGCTGCCGCGCCGCTGCCCTGGACGATGGGCGCGATGTCGGCTGCGGCGAGCGCCGCGGCAACCGGCAAGTCTGAGATCTTGGCGTCGGCCATGAGGGGATCGGCTCCGAACGTGCGGGGAAGGGGGAGGGGCGGGTCGTCCGGGCGCGGCTCAGACCAGCAGGCGGTTGCCATCCTCGATCAGCAGCGCGCCGCCGGCCTGCAGCAGCAGGCCGAAGGGCAGGGTGACGCTGAAGGCGGGGGAGGTGTCGGCCACCGCGCCATCGGCGGTGGAGACCACGCGCAGGCGGTAGCCGGTGCCCGGCCCCGGCGCCGGCAGGGTCGCGGTGGCGCTGCCGCCGGTGACGGTGGCCAGCATCGGCCCGCGCACCACGGCGCCGCCGGCATCGCTGATGCTGAAGGCAACCTGTGCCACCGGCCCGGCCAGCGTGGCGGAGGCCTGCACGATGCCATTGGACAGGATGCCGGCCGCGAGCGGGCCGAGGATCACGGTCATCGCCACCGCGGTCGCGGTCTGCGTCACCGAGAAGACCTGCGCGCCGCGGATCTGCACCCGGAACGGCGCCTGGGAACTGTCCAGCACCAGGCCGGCAGCGACGACATCGCCGACACGCACAGGCAGGAAGGACATGGAGTCGGAGGCGAGCATCACGATGATGTCGCCGGTTGCCAGCCGCCCGGCCGCCGGCTCGAAATAACCCGGGGCAAGGGCATCGGCGCGACTGTCGGTGGTGCGATACAGCCACATGGTGAAGCCGCTGTTGGCGACCAGCGGCACCAGGGCCGTGTTGACGAAGGGCATGGGCGGGGGCTCCGTTCGGACGCGCGGCGGACAGGGCGCGCGAAAGCGCGTCCCGGGCGGGATGACCTAAGTAGAAAAACCTATGGTGCGTGGGGTGGCGCCCGGCCAAGCGTGGCCGGCGACGCGCCTACTAGGGGATTCGCGGGGCGACCGCAGGGAAATGCGAAGGTCGCAACTCACCCCTTGGTGGGTGTTGACTACCGCCGTCCTCGGAACAAGTCAAGAACAAATTCCTCGTACGTTGGGTATTTGTGCCTTGATGCGTCGTCGCGCGTCCGTGTTAGCATCCGCACCGCTGTTGCCCGGGAGACACCCATGATGATGCGTCGCCTGGCCCTCGTGGCCACCCTGCTCACCGCCCTCACGGGCCTTCCCGCGGCACCGCCGGCGGTGGCGCAGGAACGCGTGGTGAATGTCTTCAACTGGAACGATTATATCGACCCCTACATGGTCCAGCGCTTCACGCGCGAGACCGGCATTCGCGTGCGCTACGACATCTATGACAGCCTGGAGACGCTGGAGGGCCGCATCTCCGCAGGACGGTCCGGCTACGACATCATCGTGCCGACCGGGGAGCCCACCTTCTCCCGCCTCGCGCGCGCCGGTGGGCTGCTGCCGCTGGACCGCGCGCAGATCCCGAACCTGGCGAACCTCGACCCCGCATTGCAGGCGCAGGTCGCATCATCCGACCCGGAGAACCGCTTCGGCGCGCTGTATCTGTGGGGCAGCATCGGGCTCGGCGTAAACCAGGCGCGCATCCAGGCGCTGGCGCCGGATGCCCCGATGGACAGCCTGCGGCTGATCTTCGACCCCGCCCATGCGCGCCGCATCGCGCGCTGCGGCATCAGCATGATGGACAGCGCATCCGACGTGATCCCGACCGTGCTGCGCTACCTGGGTAAGAATCCCGACAGCACCGATGCGGCCGATCTGCGGGAGGTGGAGCGCACGCTGATGGCGGTGCGCCCCTTCATCCGCAACTTCTCTACCGGCGGCACGATCGAGGCGCTGGCGAGCGGCCAGACCTGCCTCGCCTTCGCCTATTCCGGCGACGCGATCCAGGCCAGCGTGCGGGCGAGGGAGGCCGATCGCGGGGTCGCCGTCAGCTATGTCGCGGCAGCGGAGGGCGCGCAGCTCTGGTTCGACCTGCTGGCCATTCCGGCCGATGCGCCGAACCCCGAGAACGCGCATGCCTTCATCAACTTCCTGCTGCAGCCGGATGTGATGGCCGCCATCACCAACCATGTGCGCTACCCGAATGGCGTGCCGGCCAGCCAGGCGCTGGTGGCGCCGGAGGTGGCGGCGGACCCGGCGGTGTTCCCGCCCGAGGCGATGCGTGCGCGCTTCTTCACCATCGGCCCGGTGGCGCAGGCGGCGGAACGTACCCGCAACCGCATGTGGGCGCGCTTCAAGGCCGGGCGGTGAGCCTGGCGGAACGGCCTGGCTCGGCCGAGCCCTGGCGTGACCCCGCCGCGGAGCCCTTCCTCCGCATCGAGAAGCTGACCAAGCGCTTCGATGGCTTCGTCGCGCTGGATGAAGTCAGTCTCTCGATCTATCGCGGCGAACTGTTCGCGCTGCTCGGCGGCTCGGGCTCCGGCAAATCCACGCTGCTGCGCTGCCTCGCGGGGTTCCTGGAGCCCGATGCCGGGCGCATCGTGCTGGATGGGCAGGACATGGCGGGCGTTGCGCCCTATGCCCGGCCGGTGAACATGATGTTCCAGTCCTATGCGCTGTTCCCGCATATGAGCGTGGCGCAGAATATCGGCTTCGGATTGAAGCAGGAGGGTGCTGCGAAATCCGTGGTTCGCGACCGCGTCGCGGAGATGCTGGCCATGGTGAAGATGGAGGGCTTCGGCGACCGCAGGCCCGCCGCGCTTTCGGGCGGCCAGCGCGCCCGCGTGGCGCTGGCGCGCGCCTTGGCCAAGCGCCCGAAACTGCTGCTGCTGGATGAGCCGCTTTCGGCACTCGACAAGAACCTGCGGGAGGCGACGCAGTTCGAGCTGGTCAACATCCAGGAACGCACCGGCACCACCTTCGTCATCGTGACCCATGACCAGGAGGAGGCGATGACCATGGCGACCCGCCTGGCCGTGATGGATCGCGGCACGCTGGCGCAGGTCGGCACGCCGTCGGAGGTCTACGAATTCCCCAACAGCCGTTTCACCGCAGAATTTTTGGGGACTGCCAATATCCTTGAGGGCGTGGTGGAAAGCGTCGATGCCGAAGGCGTCCGCATCGGCAGCTCCGAGCTGGATTTCGACATCCTGGCCGAGCCTGCCGCCAGCAAGCCGCCCGGCAGCCGCGTCTTCGTGGCGCTGCGGCCCGAACGCATGCGGATCGAGCGCGTGGCACCGGGCACGCAGCTGGGCGACAACCGCCTTGTCGGTCGGGTGCGGGACATCGGCTATTACGGCGACTTCTTCCTGTATTACGTGGTGCTGGAGGGCGGCAAGGAAATCCGCGTCAGCCAGCCCAACCTGCGCCGGCGCACGGAACGCCCGGTGGATTGGGAGGATACGGTGGCCGTCACCTGGGACCGCCAGGCCAGCATGGTGCTGCCCGAATGACGCCGCGGGCGCGGCGGCGCCTGGTGCTGGCGTTGCCCTGGGCGTGGATGGCGCTGTTCTTCGTGGTGCCCTTCGCCTTCGTGCTGACCATCGCCTTCGCCGAGCCCAGCGAGGGCCTGCCGCCCTATGCGCCGCTGCTGCGCTGGTCCGGCGAGGCGACCGCGGTGCTGCAACTGAACCTGGCGAATTTCCAGCTGTTGCTGGAGGATCCCTACTACCTCGACGCCTATCTGCGCAGCCTGCGCGTGGCCGCCGTCTCCGCCACGCTGTGTCTGTTCATCGGCTACCCCATGGCCCTGGCCATCGCGCGCGCGCCGGAAAACTGGAAAAACCTGTTGCTGCTGCTGGTGATCCTGCCCTTCTGGACCAGCTTTCTGCTGCGCGTCACCGCCTGGATCGGCATCCTGCAGGATCAGGGCTGGCTGAATGGCGCGCTGCTGGCGCTGGGCCTGATCGATCAGCCGATCCCGCTGCTCTACACCGACTTCGCGATGTATGTCGGCATCACCTATTGCTACCTGCCCTTCATGGTGCTGCCGCTATATGCCACGCTGTCGAAGCTCGATCCTTCGCTGCTGGAGGCGGCGGAGGATCTCGGCGCGCCGCCCTGGCGCGCCTTCCTGCAGGTCACGCTGCCGCTGTCGCTGCCCGGCATCATCGCCGGCTTCCTGCTGGTCTTCATCCCGGCGGTGGGGGAATTCGTCATTCCCGAACTGCTCGGCGGGCCAGGCGCGCAGTTGATCGGGCGCGTTTTGTGGACGGAGTTCTTCCAGAATCGCGACTGGCCGCTGGCCTCCGCGCTCGCCATCGTGCTGCTGGCGGCGTTGGTCCTGCCGATCGCGCTGTTCCAGTGGCGGGCCGGGCGATGAGGGGGCGGTTGCTCATTCCGCTCGGGCTCGGCTTCGCCTTCCTGTACCTGCCGATCCTGCTGATGGTGCTGTTCTCCTTCAACGACAGCCGCATGGTCACGACCTTCACCGGCTTCTCGCTCCGCTGGTATGACAGCCTGTGGCGGAACGAGGTGCTGATGGGCGCGCTCGGCCTGTCGCTGCGTATCGCTGCCATCTCCGCCACCATGGCGACCATCCTCGGCGTGCTGGCGGGCTTCGCCCTGGCGCGCTTCGGGCGGTTCCGCGGGCGTGCCGGCTTCGGCGCCGTTATGGCCGCGCCGCTGGTGATGCCGGAGGTGATCACCGGCCTGTCCCTGCTGCTGCTGTTCGTGGCGCTGGAATCCGTCTTCGGCTTCCCCGCCGGCCGCGGCGCCAGCACCGTCGCCATCGCCCATGCCACCTTCGGCGCCGCCTATGTGGCCGTGGTGGTGCAGTCCCGCCTCGCGGATTTCGACCTGAGCCTGGAGGAGGCGGCGATGGACCTTGGCGCCCGGCCCTGGAAGGTGTTTTCCGTGATTACCCTGCCGTTGATCGCGCCGGGCATCGCGGCGGGCTGGCTGCTGGCCTTCACCCTGTCGCTGGATGACCTGGTGATCGCCAGCTTCGTCTCGGGCCCCGGTGCCTCCACCCTGCCGATGGTGATCTTCTCCACCGTCCGGCTCGGCCTGACGCCGGAACTGTATGCGCTGGCCGCGGTGCTGGTGGCGGTGGTCGGCCTGGCCTTGGCGCTGGCGTTGCGCCTGGTGCGGCGGCGCTAGACGGCCCTGGTTTTTCCGCAATCCGCTGCCAGATTGCCGCGATGCGCATCCTCGCCCTGCTGCTGCTGATCCCGCTGCTATCCGCCTGCGCCGAGCGTTGGGCGCGCCCCGGCACCTCGGAGGCCGAGGCGGATGCCATGAACGCCGCCTGCGGCGCCGAGGCCCAGCAGGCGGTGCCGCCGCAGATGGTCTGGCAGCAGACCGCCCCCGCCCGTATCGAGCGGGAGCGCAATTGCTGGCGGGATGGCGACCGCGAACGCTGCCGCACCACCGAACGCTTCCGCCCCGCCCGCTACGACATGGTCGATATCGCGGCCCGGGCGCGGGAGGCGCATCGCACCGCCTGCATGCAGGAGAAAGGCTTCACCTTCCAGGGCTACCGGCCGCTTCGCCTGCAATAGACGCCGCGTGGATGTGGACGTGCCGGGCGCCCAGGTCTAGGAAAAGTGGCGCCGCCCCGCGGGGGTGGGCAGGGACGCCGGAAACCGCACATGAACCTCATCGCCGATCGCCTCAACCGCATCTCGCCCTCGCAGACCATTGCCATGACCGGCAAGGCGCGCGCGCTGAAGGCGCAGGGCAAGGACATCATCTCCCTCTCGGTCGGCGAGCCGGATTTCGAGACGCCGCGCAACGTCAAGGACGCCGCCATCGCCGCCATCGAGCGGGGCGAGACGCGGTATACGGATGTCGCCGGCACCATCGAATTGCGCCGGGCCATCTGCCAGAAATTCAAGCGCGACAGCGGCATCGACTACACGCCGGAGGAGATTCTGGTCGCCACCGGCGGCAAGCAGGTGATCTTCGACGCGCTGGTCGCCACCATCAATGCGGGCGACGAGGCGATCATCCCCGCCCCCTGCTGGGTCTCCTACCCGGATATCGTGGCGCTGGCCGAGGGCACGCCCGTGATCGTTCCCTGCGGCCCCAACCAGGGTTTTCGGATGACGGGCGAGCAGCTTGAGGCCGCGATCACGCCGAAGACCAAGTGGCTGATCCTGAACAACCCCTGCAACCCGACCGGCGCCGGCTACAGCGCGGCCCAGCTCAAGGAGCTGACGGATGTACTGCTGCGGCATCCGGATGTGTGGATCTTCTCCGACGATATCTATGAGAAGCTGGCCTATGACGGCATGAAGCCGGCCACGATCGTGGAGGTGGAGCCGCGGTTGAAGGACCGTACCGTCACCATGAATGGCTGCTCCAAGGCCTATGCCATGACCGGCTGGCGCATCGGCTTCGCCGGCGCGCCGATCCAGCTCATCAAGGCGATGGACAAGCTGCAGAGCCAGTCCACCTCCAACACCAGCAGCATCTCCCAGGCCGCGGCGATCGAGGCGCTGACCGGCCCGCAGGACAGTGTGGAGGAAATGCGCCAGGCCTTCGAGCGTCGCCGCAACCTGGTGGTCGGCATGCTGAACAAGGCCGAGGGCATGCGCTGCCCGATGCCGGAAGGCGCCTTCTACGTCTTCCCGGATGTGCGCGGCTGCCTGGGCAAGACCAGCGCCAGCGGGACGAAGATCGACAGCGACGAGGCCTTCGTCCTGGCGCTGCTGGAGGAAAAGGGCGTCGCCGCCGTGCACGGCGCGGCCTTCATGTTCCCCGGCCATATCCGCATCAGCTACGCGACGGATGATGCGACGCTGACCGAAGCCTGCACCCGTATCCAGGATTTCTGCGCCGCCCTGAAGTGACCTTCGCCTTCCGCCCCGCCACCGGGGCGGATTTCGAGGCGTTGCTGGACCTGTCGGTGCGCGTCATGCGCCCGCACCTGGAACGCGTCGGCCGCTGGGATCCGGCGCTCCGGCGCGCCCGCATGGAGGCCGCCTTCGCCGGCGGCGGCATGCAGGTGATCGAGGATCAGGGCCAGCCCATCGGCTGCATCGGGCTGGAGCCGGGGGCGAAGTCGGTCACCCTGCACAGCCTGTATCTGGAGCCGGAGCGGCAGGGCAGGGGCCTCGGCGCCGCAATCGTCGCGCAGGCTTTGGCCCTGCATCCGGGCCGGGCCTTCGCCATCGAGGTATTGAAGCAAAGCCCCGCCCGCCGTTTCTGGGAACGCCAAGGCTTCGTGCTGGTCGGGGAACAGCCATACGACTGGGTCATGGCGCGCCCGCCCGCGGATTGAGCAGCGGCGCGTCCCGGAGTAACTTGTACTCCCTCGCCAGGAGTCACCCGGAAAAATGCCCGCGCTTGCCAATCGCCTGAAGGATATCGAGCTTTCCGCCTCCGCGGTCATGACCGCCAAGGGGCGCGAACTCGCCGCCAAGGGCATCAAGGTCATCAGCCTGGCGATCGGCGAGCCGGATTTCGACAGCCCCCGCCACGCCATCGATGCTGCCTACCAGGCGGCCCTGTCGGGTGACACCAAGTACCCGCCGCAGGACGGCACCAAGGCGCTGAAGCAGGCGGTGCAGCGCAAGTTCAAGCGCGACAACAACCTGGACTACGCCATGGACGAGATCATGATCTCGAATGGCGGCAAGCAGGTCATCATGAACGCCCTGCTCGGCACCTGCGACCCGCAGGATGAGGTGCTGATCCCGGCGCCGTTCTGGATTTCCTACGCCGACATGGTGAAGCTGGCCACCGGCAAGCCGGTGCCGGTGACCTGCCCGCAGAACAACGGCTTCAAGCTGCGGCCGGAAGATCTGGAAGCGGCGATCACGCCGAAGACGAAGTGGCTGATCCTGAACTTCCCGAACAACCCAACCGGCGCCGCCTGCTCGCGCGAGGAAATGAAGGCGATCGCCGAGGTCCTGCTGCGCCACCCGCATGTCTGGGTGATGACGGACGATATGTATGAGCACATGGTCTATGACGGCTTCGATTTCTGCACGATCGCGGAGGTTGAGCCGCGGCTGAAGGACCGCGTGCTGACGGTCAATGGCGTCTCCAAGACCTATGCCATGACCGGCTGGCGCGTCGGCTTCTGCGGCGGGCCGAAGAACCTGATCGCGGCGATGGTGAACATGCAGAGCCAGCTCACCAGCGGCATCAGCACCGTCGGCCAGGCAGCCGCGGTTGCGGCGCTGGATGGGCCGCAGGAATTCGTGAAGGAACGCGCGGCGATCTACAAGGAACGCCGCGACCTGGTGGTGGAAATGCTGAACCAGGCGCCGGGCATCCAGTGCCACAAGCCGGAAGGCGCCTTCTACGTCTTCCCGAACATCGCCGGATGCCTCGGCAAGACCAGCAAGGGCGGCCGCAGGATCGAGACGGATACCGACTTCGCCCTCGCCCTGATCGAGGAAGCGCATGTCGCGCTGGTGCAGGGCTCCGCCTATGGCATGAGCCCCTATGTCCGCATCTCCTACGCCACGGATACGGACAGCCTGCGCGAGGCCTGCACCCGCATCCAGGAGTTCTGCAAGGGACTGGCATGACGCTCCGGCCCGGCCGCGACGAGGACGCGGAGGGCTTCATCGCCCTCGTCGGCGATTGCTGGGCCGAATACCCCAACTGCGTGCTGGACGTGGATGGGGAGGTGCCGGAACTGCGCGCGCTCGCGACCTACTTCGCGGAAGCGGGCGGCGCGCTCTGGGCGGCGGAGGTCGATGGCCGGATCACCGGCATGGCGGCCACCCGCCCGCTCGGCGATGACCAGGCCTGGGAAATCTGCCGCGTCTATGTGGCCAAGACCGCGCGCGGCACCGGCCTCGCGCAGCGCCTGCTGACGGCGGCCGAAGCCCATGCGCGCGATGCCGGCGCGGAACGCCTGGTGCTCTGGACCGATACGCGATTCGAGGCGGCGCACCGCTTCTATGAGAAGACCGGCTATGTGCGGCAGGGTTCCATCCGCATCCTGGATGATGTCTCGAACAGCCTGGAATTCCGCTACACCAAGCCGCTGCGCGGCCTGGTGGTGGAGGCGCTGGATGCCGCCGCCGCCGCGAGCGCGGAGGCGCAACTCGCCCGCATCCTGGTGAATTGCGTCGAGGCCGGTGCCAGCGTGTCCTTCTTCCCGCCGCTGGCCCCCGCCATGGCGCGGGATTTCTTCAAGCGCGTGTCGTCGGACGTGGCCCTCGGCAAGCGCGTGCTGCTGGCGGCCTGGGTGGATGGGGTGCTGGTGGGCACGGTGCAGCTTCTGCTCGACATGCCGCAGAACCAGCCGCACCGGGCGGAGATCGCCAAGCTGCTGGTGGACCCCGCCGCCCGCCGCCGCGGCGTCGCCCGCGCGCTGATGCGCCGCGCCGAGCAGACCGCCCGCGGCATCGGCCGCCGCCTGCTGGTGCTGGACACGGCGCAGGGGGAGGCGGCGGAGGCGCTGTACCGGGAACTCGGCTGGGTCGAGTTGGGCGTGCTGCCCGGCTATGCGCTGTGGCCGGACCGCAGCCCCTGCGACACGGTCTTCTTCTGGAAGAATGTGTGATGGTGACGGTGGACTGGGTGCGCCTGATGGCCGCCTACAACGCCGAGATGAATCATCGTGTGTTCGCGGCGGCGTCGGGGTTGACGGAAAGCCAGAGGCGGGAGGATCGCGGTGCCTTCTTCGGCTCCATCCACGGCACGCTGAGCCACCTGATGTGGGGCGATGCCACCTGGATGTCCCGCTTCGCCGGCTGGCCCGCGCCGGCTGGCGGCATCAAGGACAGCCCCTCGCTGCATCCGGACTGGGCAGCGATGCAGGCGGCGCGCCAAAGTATGGATGCGCGCATCGCGGGCTGGGCGGCGGCGCTGGAGCCGGCCTGGCTGGAGGGTTCACTGAGTTGGTTCAGCGGTGCCATGGGTCGCGAGATCAGTCGGCCGCGCTGGGTGCTGGTCACGCATTTCTTCAATCACCAGACGCATCATCGTGGCCAGGTGCATGCGCTGCTGACCGGCCTCGGCGCCGCGACGGGCGATACGGATCTGCCGTTCATCCTGCCTGCCGACAGCTTCGGCTGAAGCTCGGGCGGAGTGGGGGGCAGGGCCGCCGCCTACCTCTCCAGAAACCCCTCCAGCGCCGCCAGCACCTCCTCCGGCGCTTCCTCCGCCAGGTAGTGCCCCGACTTCACGCTGTGCCCACTGACCGGCCCCGTCGCATAGTCCCGCCACACCGCCAGCGCGTCGTACCAGACCTCGATCTTGCCCTTGGCCCCCCATAGCGCCAGCAACGGGCATTCCACCTTCTGCCCCGCCGCGCGGCTGGCGCGGTCGTGCGCCAGGTCGATACTCGTGGCGGCGCGGTAATCCTCGCAGATGCCCATCACCGTGCCGGGCTGGTGCAGCGCCGCGATGTAGTCCGCGCGGGCCTCGGGCGCAAAGACGTCGTCCTGCCCGCGCGAGGTGTGGCTGGTGAACCAGTCCTCCACGTCGCGAAGAATCATGCGCTCCGGCTTCGGATGCGGCTGGGCCAGGAAGAACCAGTGATGGTACCCCATGGCGAAATCCATGTTCGCCGTCTCGAAGTGATGCAGCGTGGGCACGATGTCCATCACGCACAGCCGCTGCACCGCCTGCGGCGCATCCAGCGCCAGGCGATGCGCGACGCGCGCGCCACGGTCATGCGCCACCACCTGGAATTCCGGAAAGCCCAGGCCGCGCATCAGCGCCAGCATGTCGGCCGCCATCGCGCGCTTCGCATAGGCCGCATGGTCCGCGGAAGGTGCGGGCTTCCCCGAGAAGCCGTAGCCGCGCAGATCCGGGCAGATCACGGTGAAGCGCTTCGCCAGCACCGGCGCCACGCGGTTCCACATCATATGGGTCTGCGGATTGCCGTGCAGCAGCAGCAAAGGCGGCCCCTCGCCACCGCGCCGCAGCCGCAGCGTCACGCCATCGCCTTCGCGCCGTTCCTCGGTGAAGCCCTCGAACATGCCTGATCCTCCGCTCCGCTTGACCCCCGAAGCTGACGCCGCCAGCCTCGCCGGGACAAGAGGGGGAAATGGCATGGAAGCCAGCATCGGCCGCATCGGCTTCATCGGCATTGGCAGCATGGGCTGGCCCATGGCACGCCGCCTGATCGAGGCGGGCTTTACCGTCGCGGTGCAGGATGCCGTGCCTGACCGCGCCGCGGAATTCGTGCAGCGTCATGGCGGCACGGCGGCGGAGAATGCGGCGGAGGGCGCCGACGCCATCATCACCATGCTGCCCACCAGCCGCGATGTCGCTGGCGTGCTGGCCGCCATCGGCCCTTCCCTGAAGCGCGGCGCGGTGGTGGTGGAGATGTCCTCCGGCGAACCCTCCGCCACCCGCGCTTTGGCCGCGCAGCTTGCCTCGCTTGGCGTGGCGATGGTCGATGCCCCCGTCTCCGGCGGCGTGGCCCGCGCCGAGACCGGCGAGCTCGCCATCATGACCGGCGGCGAGGCGGCAGCGTTGGACCGCGTGGACCCGCTGCTGCGCGCCATGGGCACCACCATCACCCGCTGCGGCGAGATCGGCGCCGGCCAGGCGATGAAGGCGCTGAACAACCTGGTCAGCGCCGCGGGTTTTCTCGTCAGCGTGGAGGCCCTGCTGATCGGCAGCCGCTTCGGCCTGGACCCGACCGTGATGGTCGATGTGCTGAACGCCTCCACCGGCATGAACAACAGCACGCAGCGCAAGCTGAAGCAGTTCGTGCTGTCCCGGAAATTCAACTCCGGCTTCGGGCTGGACCTGATGGTGAAGGACCTGTCCATCGCGCTGCAGGTCGGCCGCGAGACCGCGACGCCCGCACCGCTGGCCGCCCAGACGCGGGAGCTGTGGGCGGCGGCCGCCGCGCTGCTCGGCCCGGGTCAGGACCACACGGCCGCCGCAAGGTTCAGCGAGGCGCTGGCCGCCGGCGAACTCTCCGACCGGAAGGGCTGATCCCATGTGGCAGGTCTTTGCCCTGCGCTACGCGCATCACGACCGCAACGCCCAGGCCAACTTCATCATGCCCGTCGAGGACGCGCATGACGCCATGCCGATGGATTATTTCGTCTGGCTGCTGCGCGGCCCGGAGGGCCGGGAAATCCTGGTCGATACCGGCTTCGACACCGCCACCGCCGCCCGCCGCGGCCGGTCCATCCTGCGCCCGGTCGAGGATTGTCTGAAGGCGCTCGGCACCTCCGCCGAGGCGATCCGGGACGTGGTGGTGACGCATCTGCACTACGACCACGCCGGCAATCTCGGCCTGTTCCCCAACGCCACTTTCCACATCCAGGACCGCGAAGTGGCCTTCGCCACCGGCCGCCACATGTGCAGCCACTGCCTGCGCCACCCCTTCGAGGTGGAGGACGTGGTCCGCCTGGTCCGCGCCGTCTACGCGGACCGCGTGCGCTTCCACGACGGAGAAGGGGAGGTCGCACCCGGCGTCACCCTGCACGGCATCGGCGGCCATTCGGATGGCCTGCAGATGGTGCGCATCGCGACATCGCGCGGCCCGCTGGTGATCGCCGGCGACGCCAGCCACTACTACGCCAACATGGCGCGGGAGAACCCGTTCCCCATCGTCTACGATCTCGGCGCCATGGTGCAGGGCTGGCGGAAGGCAAGGGCGCTGGCCGGCGGCGATGAGAGCCTGGTGATCCCCGGCCATGACCCGCTGGTCTGCCAGCGCTTCCCGGTCTCGGAGCAGGATGCCGAGTCCTGGCGCCTCGACCTGCCGCCCTATTCGTAAACGATTGAATACGCGGCCAGCCCCAGCCCGACCACCGCGAACAGCAGCGAAATCAGCGGCCAGCCCGGCTTCGGCCCGCGATGCCCAAACCACCAGTTCAGCGCGAAGGAGCCGAGCAGCGCCGCCGTCGGGTCCGCCCAGTGGCGCTCCATATAGCCGCGCAGGATCAGAATCACCCAAACGACGAGCGCCGCGAAGGAGGTGAATCGCCAGAGCTTCTCCGCCGCCGGATTTTCCAGCCGCAGGTCGAGCTTGTTGGACACGGTGTGGAGATAGGCCGCGACCGAGAGCATCAGCGCGGCGATCATGAATGCGGACATGGCGGCGATTCAGCGCGCCACGGCCCGGAACACAAGATGCCGCCAGGGGATATCCGCCGATGACGATGCTGTTCGACGGCATGCTGATGGCCGACTACCATCAATTCCTGCTCTGCGACTCCGCCGCCTGGCCGGATGCGCCGATCGACTGGCCGGAAGCGCCACTGCGCGCCCGGCTGAACACCGCACCGGGCATCCTGGTGATCTCCACCGTGCGCAACATGCTGGTCCCGGTGCGGGTGCTGCTCCACGCAGCGCGGCCCGTGCTGGACCTCGCAGGCTTCGACCATGTTGCGGAGGCGTCGCTGCATGCCCCGGCCGGGCGCATCGCCATTCTCGGCCTGACCGATGCGCGGGAGGGTGCCGCGCAGGCCGCGGTGCTGCCCGTGCCGCTACGTGCGCTGGTCACCTTCGCCGGCCTCGGGACGCTCAGCGCGGATGGGCTGGAGGGATCGGACCGCTACACGGTTCACCTGTTCCCTGGCGCCGGGGCGGGCGTGGTGGTGACCCGGCAGTGGGAGGAGCCGTAGAGGCTCAGCCCAGCCCCGCCATCTCCCGCCATTCGGTCTCCGTCAGCACCCGCAGCCCCAACTCCGCCGCCTTCTTCGCCTTGCTGCCGGCATCCGCACCGACCACCACGAAATCCGTCTTCTTCGACACGCTCTTGGTCACCTTGGCGCCGAGGCGTTCCGCCTGCGCCTCCGCCTCGTCGCGGGACAGCGTCTCGAGCGAACCGGTGAAGACGAGGACCTTGCCGGCGAAGGGGCTGTCCGCGGCGGCCAGCACCACCGCATCGTCCGGCGTCACCTCCCGCGCCAGGTCGTCCAGCGCGGCGCGGTTGCGCTCCTCCGCAAAGAATTCCGCCAGCTCGGTCGCAATGGCGGGGCCGATGCCCTGGATGGAGCCCAGCTCCTCCCGCGCCTCGGAGCCGATGACCGTCGCCGCCATCATCTTCCGGCGCCATTCGGCGAAGGAATGATAATGCCGGGCCAGCAGCTTGGCGTTGGCCTCGCCGATGCGCCGGATGCCCAGCGCGAAGATGAAGCGTTCCAGCGGCACGCGGCGACGCGCCTCGATCGCGGCGAGCAGATTGGTCAGGCGCCTGGCATCCTTGCCCCCCCAACCCTCCCAGCCCCGGATCGTCCCGGCGTGGTCCTTGATGCGGAAGATGTCAGCGGGCGTCCTCACCAGGCCGGCCTCGTGCAGCGCCTGGATATTTTCCTCGCCCAGCCCCTCGATATCCATGGCGTTGCGGCGGGCGAAGTGGATCAGCCGTTCCACCGTCTGCGCCGGGCAGATGAGGCCCCCGGTGCAGCGCTTCACCACCTCCCCATTCGGGCGGATGGCGTGGCTGCCGCAGGCCGGGCAGCGATCCGGGAAGGCGAAGGGCCGGGCTTCCGCCGGCCGCTTCTCCAGCACCACGGAGACGATCTGCGGGATCACATCGCCGGCGCGTTGCAGCACCACCGTATCGCCGATCCGCACATCCTTCCGGGAAATCTCATCCTCATTGTGCAGCGTGGCATGCGTGACCATGACGCCACCGACGCCGACCGGCTGCATCACCGCGCGCGGCGTCAGCGCGCCGGTGCGGCCGACCTGGATCTCGATATCCAGCAGCACCGTCTCCGCCTGTTCGGCGGGGAATTTCCAGGCGATCGCCCAGCGCGGCGCGCGGCCGACGAAGCCGAGGCGGCGTTGCCAGTCCAGCCGGTCCAGCTTGTAGACGACGCCATCGATGTCATAGGGCAGCGCCGCGCGGCCCTCCGCCATCCGCTTCTGGAAATCCAGCACCGCGGCTTCCTCGGCCAGCAACGCCGAGGCCGGGTTCACTCGGAAGCCCCAGGCGCGAAGCTGGTCCAGCCAGCCGGCATGCGTCTCCGCCGGTGCCGCGCTGGCCTCGCCCATCGCATAGACGAACAGCTTCAGGGGCCGCCTGGCAGTGATCTCCGGGTCGAGCTGCCGCAGGGATCCGGCCGCCGCATTGCGTGGATTGACCGGCACGACCACCGCCGGCCCGAGTTTCTCGCCGCGCCCGCGCCGTTCCTCCCGCTCCGCCGCCGCCTGTGCCTGCTGGTCCCGGAAAGCGAGGAAATCGGCCTTCTCCATGAAGACCTCGCCGCGGATCTCGATGCGGGCGGGGGCCTGGCCCGTCAGCCGGCGCGGCAGTTCCGCCTGCGGCAGGGTCAGCAGGTTGCGGGTGACATCCTCGCCTTCCATCCCGTCGCCGCGGGTCGCGCCGCGGATGAAGGCGCCATCCTCGTACAGCAGGTTGATGGACAGCCCATCGATCTTCGGCTCCCCCACGAAGGCGAGTGCCTCCTCCGCCCCCAGTCGCAGGAAGCGACGGACGGAGGCGGTGAATTCCAGGAAATCCGCATCCCCGAAAGCGTTGTCGAGGGACAGCATCGGCACGCCATGCCGCAGCTTCGCAAAGCCTTCCGCGGTCTCCGCGCCCACCCTGCGGCTGGGGCTGTCATGCCGGATCAGGTCCGGGAAACGCGCCTCGATGCCGCGGTTGCGGCGCACCAGCGCGTCGTAGGCGGCATCGGTGATCTCCGGCGCGTCTTGCCGGTGATAGGCCGCGTCATGATGGGCGATCTCGGCCGCCAGGGCGGCGAGTTCGGCGGCGGCCTCATCCTTGGTCAGGGCCTCCACGGCGCGGGCGCGAAGCGTGGTGTCAGTCATGCCGGCGCTTCCCCCGCCAGTCGCGACAGCGCCCCGCCCTCCAGCAATTCTCCGCTGAACATTCCTTCGCTGCGCGCGCCAATGGCCCGGTAGAACAGCGTCGCCTGGTCGTCGCCCTGGTCCACGCCCCACCAGAGACACAGGGCACCCCGGCGCTGCGCCTCGCGGGCCAAAGCCGCCATCAGGCCCCGCGCGAGGCCACGGCGGCGGGAGTCCGGCGTCACATACAGATCAAGCAGCATCATCGCCCAGCCAAGCCGCTCCGCATCATAGATCAGCCCGGCGGTGGCAAAGCCAACCACCTGGCCGTCACGTTCGGCCACAAGCAGCAATGCCTTCGGCGCCGGGCAGATCAGGTCCCGCATCACGACTTCCGCCGTCATCGGCGGCGAAGGGCAGGGGCCGTCCAGGCTGTTGATCGCGTTGATCAGCCTTGCCACGGCACCGGCATCGCCGGGCACCGCCGAGCGGATCACAGCAGCCCGCCGGCCAGCAGGCTGTCCGCCGCCATCCGCGCCGCCTCCGTCACATGTTCGCCGGCCAGCATGCGGGCAATCTCCTCCCGCCGCTGCGGCGCATCCAGCGGCGTCACGCGCGTCTCTGCCCGCCCGGCCTTCACCGATTTGGCGACGGACAGATGCCGGCTGCCGCGCGCCGCGACCTGTGGCGAATGCGTCACCACCAGCACCTGCAACCGCTCCGCCACCCGCAGCAGGCGTTCGCCCACCGCCGCGGCGGTGGCGCCGCCGACGCCGCTATCCACCTCGTCGAAAACCAGCGTCGGTACCGGCGAGCCGCGTGCCAGCACCACCTTCAGCGCCAGCATCAGGCGCGAAAGCTCGCCACCCGAAGCGACCTTGTCCAGCGCGCCGGGCGCCTGGCCCGGGTTGGTGGAGACGAGGAAGGTCACCCGGTCCACCCCATCCGGCCCCCATGCCGCTTCCGGCCGGGCCGCCACATCCACCACCAGCCGGGCGCGATCCAGCTTCAGCGGCGGCAATTCGCGCCCCAGCGCCTTCTCCAGCTTCGCCGCCGCCTCCAGCCGTGCTTCGGTCAGCCGGCCGCTTGCAGCGAGATAGGCGGTGCGGGCAGCGGCCAGCCTGGCCTCGGCTTCGGCCACCTGGCCGGTTCCGGCATCCAGCGCCGCGAGGCGATCCTTCAGCGAAGCCAGTAGCGTCGGCAATTCCACCACCGGCACCAGATGCTTGCGGGCCGCTGCGCGCAGCGCGAACAGCCTTTCCTCCACCTGTTCCAGGCGACGCGGATCGGGCGATGCATCCTGCACCAGGCGTTCCAGCGCGGTTTCCGCCTCGGCCAGCGCATCCAGCGCCCGGCCGATCGCCTCCAGCGCCGGCTCCGCATCCGCATTCGGCGCCGGCAGCCGTTCCAGGGCGCGCGCGGCGCCGCGCAGGGCATTGGCCGGGTTGGCGCTGCGGCGGTCGCGCGGCTGAAGGCTGGACAGCGCCTCCGAAATCGCCTCGCCGCGCCGTTCACCCTGTTGCAGGCGCTGGCGTTCGGCGGCGAGATCATCCTCCTCGCCCTCCACGGGGGCCAGGGCTTCCAGTTCGGAAACGGCGTGGCGCAGGAAATCCTCGTCGCGCTGGGCCGCCGCGATGCGCGCCCGCGCCTCGGCCAGCGCCCGTTCGGCCTCCCGCCACGCCTTGTGCGCCGTGCCGCTGGCCCCGCGCAGCTTCTCCAGCCCGCCCGAGGCATCGAGCAGCCCGGCATGGTTGGTGGAATCGGTCAGCCCGACCTGGTCATGCTGGCCCTGCACCTCGACCAGCAGCGCACCGAGCCGGCGCAGCAGCGCCAGCCCCACCGGCTGGTCATTGACGAAGGCGCGGGACCGGCCATCGGCGGTGACGATGCGCCGCAGCACGATCTCGTCCTGGTGCGGGTCCGCCGGCGCGAAGGCGGCGGCGACGCTCGCCTGGGATTGGCCGCTGCGCACCAGCCCGCTTTCCGCCCGCGCGCCAAGCGCCAGGCCGAGGCTGTCCAGAAGGATCGATTTGCCCGCGCCGGTCTCACCGGTCAGCACCGTGAGCCCGGGGCCGAACCCCAGGTCCAGCCGCTCGATCAGTACGACATCGCGGATCGCGAGCGAGGTCAGCATCGCGCTGAAGGCGCGTTTGGCATGTATCTCGCCAACCGCGCCTGCCGGATCAGAAGATGGACCCGATCACGCGGCGGACGAAGCCGGGCCGGTTCGATTCGGTTCCCTCGGCGCCATCCACCAGCAGCGCGTAGCTGTCCTGGTACCAGGGGCTGCCGGGATAGTTGTGGCCGAGCACGGTGGCGGTGCGCCGCGCCTCATCCACCAGGCCCATGGTCAGGTACAGCTCCGTCAGGCGGTGCAGCGCCTCCGGCACATGGTTGGTGGTCTGGTATTCATCCACCACCCGGCGGAAGCGGCCGATGGCCGCGGTATGCAGGCGGCGCGTCTGGTAGAAGCGGCCGATGGTCATCTCCCGCCCCGCCAGGTGGTCGCGCGCCAGGTCCATCTTCAGCCGGGCATCGCGCGCATAGGGCGTATTGGGGAAGCGGTTCGAAACATCCTGCAGTGCCGCCATGGCCAGTTCGGTGGTCCGCTGGTCGCGCTGGATGTCGTTGATCTGCTCGTAATGGCTCAGCGCCCGCAGGTAGTAGGCATAGGCGATGTCGCGATGCGCCGGATGCAGCTGGATGAAGCGGTCCAGCGAGCCGAGGGCTTCGGTATAGCGATTCCGCATGTACTCGCCATAGGCGGACATCAGCTTCGCGTTGGTGGCGAAGGTGGAATAGGGGTGCTCGCGCTCCACCATGTCGAACAGCTCGACCGCACGCTGGTAGCGTTCCGCGGTCAGGGCCTCCATGCCCTGGGCATAGAGCCCCTCGGCGGAGCTGTCCTGGCCGCTCGCGCCGGGCGTGCTGGCGCGTTGCGCGCCAAGCGAGTTCATGCGCCCGTCCCAGGCCGTGCAGGCAGCCATGGGCAGGATGAGGATCAGGGGCAGAAGGCGTCGAAGCATCGCGCACCGGTCAGGCATGGGGCTTCCCTATACCATGCCTCGGCATGGTCACGGCAAGGCGCGGGTCGCCGCCGTGTGTCTGATGCTGATCTATGGCAAAGCGGGCGGCCTGTCACTTCACCAGCAGGCAGGCCGGCCGACTTCAGGCCATCGCCGGGGCGGCGGCGGCGGGCAGGCGGCTCGCGACTCCGTCCATCGGCAACTCGCCATCCACCATCCGCCAGGCGCCATGGTCGGCGAACAGCGCCCGCAGCAGCTTGTTGTTCAGCGCATGGCCGGAACGGTGGCCGATGAAGCGCGCGGACAGCGCCGCCCCGGCCAGGGCCAGGTCGCCCACCACATCCAGCAGCTTGTGCCGGACGAATTCATCCGGCCGGCGCAGCCCGCCCGGGTTCAGCACCAGCGGGCCGTCCACCACGATGGCATTGTCCAGGCTGCCGCCCTGGGCCAGGCCGGCGGCACGCAACCGCGCGATATCCTCGGCCAGGGTGAAGGTGCGGGCATCCGCCACGCCGGCGCGAAAGGCGGCCGGGGACAGGCGCAGGCTGACCTGCTGGCTGCCGATGGCGGTGGCGGGAAATTCGATCTGCATCGTGGCTTCGAAGCCCGGGACCTGCGCCGGCAGCAATTCGGCGAAGGCCTCGCCTTCATCGACCCGGACGGGGCGCAGAACCTCGATCACCGGGGCGGGTGCATCCAGGCTGACGGTGCCGGCGCAATCGATCAGGAACAGGAAGGGCGCGGCCGAGCCATCCATGATCGGCACTTCCGGGCCGTCCAGATCCAGCACCGCATCGGTGATGCCGCTGCCGGCCAGCGCCGCCATCACATGCTCCACCGTGCCGATGCGGGCCTGCGGTGCGCCTTCGGCCACCAGAGCGGTGCAAAGCCGGGTGTCGACCACGCGATCGAAGCGGGCCGGGATCTCGATGCCAAGATCGGTGCGACGGAACACGATGCCGGTGCCGGCCGTGGCGGGGCGGAGCGTCAGAGCCACGCGGCGCCCGCTGTGCAGGCCGACGCCGACGCAGCCGATCGACGTCTTCAGCGTCTTGCGCCGTCTCCGATCGATCGGGAGGAAACCGTCCATGCTCGCCTTGCGTCCCTGACCCGCCCTGTGCCGCGACCGCACCAAGCGGCCTCTCACCCGGACGCGATCCCGATTGGTCGTCCTGGCTACCCAGGCTGCACCGATCGGGATGGGCCGCCAAACGCGGCGACCCAGGGACGTAGTGCCATGTTCCCCCGGCACGCGCCATTCAAGCCTTGTTTCTCCGTATTACGTCGCAAGCCATTGAAGAATAACATTTGCTGCGACGCGATGCGGCCCCAATTTCGCCCTATTTTGCCCTGGCCGCCTCAGTTGCTCTGGCGCCGCAGGAAGGTCGGGATGTCGAGCCCCATCTCGTCCTGCTGCGCCGGCGTCGCGGCAGGGCGCGCCGCCGGTTCCATGCGGGGCTGCTGCTGCTGAGGTTGCACCGGCGCCTCCGGCACGTCGCGGCGCATCAGGCCGGTGGCGCGGCGGAACAGGTTGTTCAGCCCGCTTGTCGGCTGCGGCTGCGGCATTGGCGCCACGGGGCGCGTGCCTGCCGGCGCGCGCAGACCGGGCTCTGCCTGCTGGGCCATGCTGACCGGTTCCGCCATCTGGGCTGCGTCCGCCACCGGGGCGACGGCCTGCGGCGCCTGGTGCGGCTGCGGGGCCGCATAGGTCTGCGCCGGGCGCATCGCCCCACCCGGATGCTGGGGCTGCTGCTGGGGCTGCAGCGGCTGGGCCGCCACGCGCGGCGTGAAGCCGGCCGGCGCGCGCAGGCCGGGCTGCTGCGGCTGGCCCTGCATATGCCCCAGATTGTTGCCCTGGGGCATCTGCTGGTTGCCTACCGCCTGCAGCATGCCGCCGCCGCCCACCGCGACCAGCTTCGGCCGCTCGGCCTCCCGTGCCTCCCGTGCATCGATGCCGGTGGCAACGACGGAGACGCGGATGCGGCCGTTCATGTTCTCATCGACCGAGGAGCCGAAGATCACATTGGCGTCCTCATCCACTTCCTTGCGGATGCGGTTGGCCGCCTCGTCCACTTCGAACAGGGTCATGTCCAGGCCGCCGGTGATGTTGATCAGCACGCCGCGCGCGCCGTGCATGGAGGTATCCTCCAGCAACGGGTTGCTGATCGCCTCCTCGGAGGCCTTCACGGCGCGGCCCTCGCCCTCGGCCTCACCGGTGCCCATCATCGCCTTGCCCATCTCCGCCATCACGGTGCGGATATCGGCGAAGTCGAGATTCACCAGGCCGGGATTGACCATCAGGTCGGTCACGCCGCGCACGCCCATGTACAGGACGTTGTCCGCCATGCGGAACGCTTCCGCGAAGGTCGTCCGCTCATTGGCGAGTCGGAAAAGATTCTGGTTCGGGATGACGATCAGCGTGTCGACGAACTGCTGCAGCTCCTCAATGCCAGCATCCGCTGCCTTGCGGCGCTTCGGCCCCTCGAAATCGAAGGGCTTGGTCACCACGCCGACCGTCAGGATGCCGCGCTCGCGCGCCATGCGGGCAATCACCGGCGCCGCGCCGGTGCCGGTGCCGCCACCCATGCCGGCGGTGACGAAGACCATGTGGCTACCTTCCAGGTGGCGAGCCAGTTCCGTCTCCGCTTCCTCCGCCGCACCGCGGCCGATCTCCGGCTTGGCACCCGCGCCGAGGCCCTGCGTCAGGTAGGAGCCAAGCTGCACGCGGCGCTCCGCCTTGCTGTGCTGCAGCGACTGCGCATCGGTATTGGCAACCAGGAACTCCACGCCCCCCAGCCCCATGGTGACCATGTTGTTCACCGCATTGGTGCCGCCGCCGCCGACACCCACCACGGTGATGCGCGGGGTGAAATCGGTGTGCTGCTGAGTCGGGATCGTCAGGTTGAGGGTCATGAACGGGGCCTTTCCTGGAAGCGCAGCCTTGTGTCAGGCCGTAGAGGAGGGGTGAGGGTGGAAGCGGGGCGCATCAGACGCGCACCCGTAGCCATTCGATGAGGCGGCGCAGCATGCCGCCACTGCGGTCCGCGCCGGGCACGATGTCGATCAGCGGCCGGCCTTCGCCGGCGCCCCAGGCGAGCAGCCCGATTGCCGCGGCGAAGGGTGGGCCGCCGGCGGTTTCCGGCAGGCCGCGCACGCTGCGCGGCCGGCCGATCCGCACCTGGCGGTCCAGCACGCGCGCGGCCAGTTCACGTGCGCCGATCAACTGGCTGGCGCCGCCGGTCAGCACCACGCGGGTGCCGGCCTCCTTGGCGACGCCTGCATTCTCCAGCCGCTCGCGCACGAATTCGAAGGTCTCCTCCAGCCGCGGCCGGATGATGTTGACGATCATCGCGCGCGGCACGCGCGCGATGTGGTCCTCATCCTCACCGACCAGCGGCACGGGCAGCATCTCGCGCTCATCATCCGCAGCCCCCATCGCGCCGCCATGCAGCGTCTTCAGGCGTTCCGCATGGTTGATCGGCGTGGACAGCACGCGCGCCAGGTCGTTCGTCACCTGCCAGCCACCGACCGGGATCTGCGCGGTATGGATCAGCTGCCCCTCGCTGAACACGGCGAGCGAGGTGGTGCCGCCGCCCATGTCGATGACGGTGCAGCCGATGCGCTTCTCATCCTCGACCAGCGTGGCGAGTCCGGCTGCGAGCGGGGAGGAGACCAGCTCCTCCACCTCCAGGTCGCAACGCGCCAGGCAGGCGCCGAGGTTGCGCAACGCGGCCTGCGACGCATCCACCAGATGCACCCGCGCGCCGAGCGTGTCGCAGACCATGCCGCGCGGATCCTCGACACCCGGCGTCGCATCCACGGTGAAGGAAACCGGCGAACCATGCACCGTCTCCCGCCCATCTTCCGTGCCGCGGCGGCGGCCTTCGCTGAGGATGGCGCGCAGATCCTGTTCCGTCACCGCGCGGCCGCCGATCGGCCATTGCACATGCAGCAGCCGGCTGTCCGGCTGGCCGCAGGACAGGTTGACGATGGCGCCCGTCAGCTGCGTATCCGCCATCTCCTCCGCCTGGCCGACGGCGGCGCGCACCGCACGCTCCGCCTCCTCCAGGTCGATGATCGAGCCGCCCTTCACGCCACGGCCGCGCTGCCAGCCGAAGCCGAGCACGCGGGGCTCACCATCGCCCTCGATGCGCGCGATCAGGCAGACCACCTTGGTGGTGCCGATATCGAGCACGCCGAAGACGCCGCTGCGCGCCCCACGGCGGCGGCGTTCGGCGGGCGGCTCCACGCCGATCGGCAGGCGCGACAATGCGTTCATCCGCGCGTGCTCCGGTTGGCGTTGCGACGCACGGGCGCGGCCGGCTGTTCCGCCACCGGCTGCTGGCGGACCACCAGACGGTCCGGCAGCCGCATATCCACCGCCACCAGCGGCCGGTCGAGCAGCGCATTGCGCGAATGCAGTTCGGAAAGCCGGTTCAGCGCCGGCGCCTCATGCCCCTCCGGCAGCAGCACATCCGTGCCGCTGTGCAGGCGCAGGTTCCAGCGCCGTTCACCGACGCGCACCATCGCCTGCGTGCGGGCGAGGATGTTGCGATGCGCCAGCAGCAGATCATACAGCGCCGCCGCGTGCTTTTCCGCCCCCGCACCTACCACCAGCGGCAGCGGGCCGAAGGCGTCCAGCGTTTCCGTCTCCACCACCAGGCCGGCGCGGTCGATTACCGCGAAGCGGCCCTGATGCTGCCAGATGGCGAAGGGCGCGCGTTCCGTGAGCCGCACGAGGATGGTGCCCGGCAGGCGGCGCTCCACATGGGCTTCCTTGACCCAGGCGATCGTCTCCAGCCGCTCCCGCGCCTCATTCGGCGAGAAGCCGAGCATCGGGTCGCCAAGTTCGGCCCCAATGGCGCCGCGGATCAGGTCGGGCGGCGTGTTCTCCCGCCCCTCCACCACCACTTCCACCACTTCGAGCCCGGCGGCGAGGCCGAGTTCCGCCGCATTCTCCACCACGGACCGCACGCGCCCGGCCGGGTCCGCAGCATAGACCGCATAGCCGGTGGCGCCGAGCAGGCCGAAGCCGATCAGCCACAGCGCCGCCGGCCGCAGCAGACCACGCCGGCGCTTCAGCCACAGCCGCAGCCGGCTCGGCCGGTCCGGATCCTTTCGTGCAGCGGTGCGCACGGGCGCCCGCCGTGCGGCCATCGGTTCACGGGCCATGGCGTGCCTCCCGTACCATCCAGGCGCACAGCTCCGGGAAGCCGATGCCGACATGCGCCGCCTGTTCCGGCACGAGCGAGGTGCGCGTCATGCCCGGTTGGGTATTCACCTCCAGCAGCACCAGCCGCCCCGGCTCGCCGGCGCTGTCATCGTACCGCAGGTCGGCGCGGGACACGCCGCGGCAGCCGAGCGCCTGGTGCGCGCGCAGCGCGATGTCCATGGCGCGTGCGCGGGTTTCCGGATGCACCGGCGCGGGCAGCGTGTGGCGGCTGCCGCCATCGGCGTATTTCGCCTCGTAGTCGTAGAAGACGTGGCCGGTGTCGATTTCCGTCACTTCCAGCGCGCGGTCGCCCATCACGGCGACGGTCAGCTCGCGCCCGGGGATGAAGGCCTCCGCCATGATGCGCTTGTCGAACTTCCAGGCCCGCGCCACTTCCGCGCGGCGGTTGTTGCCCTCGCGGAGAATCTCGACGCCGACGGAGGAGCCTTCGTTCACCGGCTTCACGACATAGGGCAGCGGCAGCGGGTCCGCCGCCTCCAGTTCCTCCGGCGTCACCAGCCGGCTTTCCGCCACCGGCAGCCCGGCCGCGAGGAACACGGCCTTGGCCGCCGATTTGTCCATCGCGACGGCCGAGGCGCGCACGCCGGAATGGGTGTAGGGCAGGCCCATCCAGTCCAGCACGCCCTGGATGCAACCATCCTCGCCGTAGCGGCCATGCAGCGCGTTGAACACCACATCGGGCCTGGCCGATTGCAGCGCGCCGATGACGGCGCCGAGGTCGCCGCCGACCTCGATCGGCGTCACCTCGAATCCCGCGACGCGCAGCGCCGACACGACCTGTTGGCCGGTGGCGAGGCTGACCTCGCGTTCGGCGGAGACGCCGCCGAACAGCACGGCTACGCTGGTCATGCCACCACCTCGCCGATGCGCTTGATTTCCCATTCCAGGCTGATGCCGGATTGTGCCAGCACCCGCGCCCGAACCTCCTCGCCCAGCCCTTCCAGATCGGCCGCCGTGGCGCCGCCGGTGTTGAGCAGGAAATTCGCGTGCAGTTCGGACACCTGCGCGCCACCGCGCACCAGGCCACGACAGCCCGCGGCATCGACCAGCGCCCATGCCTTTTGGCCGGGCGGATTCTTGAAGGTGGAGCCGCCGGTGCGGGCGCGCACGGGCTGCGTCGCTTCCCGCGCCGCGCGGATGCGCGCCATCTCCGCCGCGATCGCTACGGCATCGCCCGTCCGGGCACGGAAGCGGGCGCGCACCACCACGCCGCGCATCGGCAGCGTGGCGTGGCGATAGGTGAAGTGCAGATCCGCCGCGCTGAGGCGCAGCAGGCCCTGGGGGGTCGCCACCTCCGCCCAATCCAGCGCATCCACCACTTCGCGCCCATAGGCGCCGGCATTCATCGCCACCGCACCGCCGATGCTGCCAGGAATGCCGGAAAGAAACTCCAGCCCCGCCAACCCCGCCGCCGCGGCATGTTCGGCGACGACGGCATCCAGCGCCGCGGCGCCGGCGATGATGCCATCCGCCTCCACCACCACCTCGCCGAAGCCGCGCCCGGCCAGCCGCAGCACCACGCCGCGCACGCCGCCATCGCGAATGATGAGGTTGGACGCCGCGCCCACCACAGTCAGCGGCACGGCCTCCGGCAGGTCGCGCAGCAGCAGCAGAAGGTCATCCACATCCGCCGGCCGCACCAGCCATTCGGCCGGGCCGCCGACGCGGAACCAGGTGAAGGCGGCCAGCGGCGCATCCGGCGTCACGCGCCCGCGCAGCGGCGGCAGGGTGGCGTGCGGGGCCATGTCGCGCGGCGCCGTCACTTCTGCCCACCGGCCAGCCGCGGCCGCGTGCGCGACTGCAGCGCCAGAAGCTGTTCCGGCAGCGCATGTGCCCAGGTGGTGATGGTACCGGCGCCGAGGCACACGACGTAGTCGCCCGATTTCGCGATGGCGTTCACCATCTCCGCCAGGCTGTCCGGCCCGGGCAGCGGCACCACGGAGCGATGCCCGCGCGCGCGCAGCCCCTCGACCAGCGCATCCCGGTCATAACCCGGCATCGGCTGCTCACCCGCGGCATAGACATCGGCCACGATCACCGTGCCCGCGTCGTTCATGCAGGTACAAAAATCCTCGAACAGCGAGGCGAGACGCGAATAGCGATGCGGCTGCACCACCGCCACCACATCCCGCGCGCCGGCCTGCCGCGCCGCCTTCAGCACGGCGGCGATTTCCACCGGATGATGCCCGTAATCGTCGATCACGGTGATGCCGCCGGCATCGCCGGTGCGGGTGAAGCGGCGCTTCACGCCCTTGAAGCCCATCAGCGCCGTGCGGATGGTCGCCTCGTCGATATCCATCTCAAGCCCGATGGCAATGGCGGCCATCGCGTTCTGCACATTGTGGCTGCCCAGCATCGGCAGGCGCATCGGCTTCAGCGTGCGGCTGCGCCCCGTCGCCCGGTCCCGCACCGCGACCTCGAAGGTCGCGCCCATGCGGTCCGTGATCATCTTCTCCGCCCGCACATCCGCCTGGGGCGAGAAGCCATAGGTGATGATGCGGCGATCCGACAGGCGCGGGATCATCGCCTGTACCTCATGATGATCCGCACACAGCACCGCGAAGCCATAGAAGGGAATATTGCCGACGAACTGGGCGTAGCCCTCCTTCATCGCTTCCTCGGTGCCCCAATGGTCCAGGTGCTCCGGGTCCATGTTGGTCACCACGGCGCAGACGGCGGGCAGCTTCAGGAAGGACCCGTCGCTTTCATCCGCCTCCACCACCATCCAGTCGCCGGAACCCAGCCGCGCATTGGTGCCATAGGCGTTGATGATGCCGCCATTGATGACGGTGGGGTCGAGCTTGGCTGCCTCCAGCACGCAGGCGACCAGGCTGGTGGTGGTGGTCTTGCCATGGGTGCCACCGATGGCGACGGCCCATTTCAGCCGCATCAGCTCCGCCAGCATCTCCGCACGCCGCACCACCGGCACCAGCCGTGCGCGTGCGGCCTGCACTTCCGGATTGTCCTTCTTCACCGCGGTGGAGGTGACGACAACCTGCGCCGTGCCGAGATTGGCCGCGTCATGCCCCACCATCACCGGGATGCCGGAGGCGCGCAGCCGGGTGACGTTGTAGCCCTCCGCGATGTCGCTGCCCTGCACGGAATAGCCGAGATTGTGCAGCACCTCCGCGATGCCGGACATGCCGATGCCACCGATACCGACAAAGTGGATGGGCCCAATCGAGAGTGGCAACGCGCGCATCAGCGGGACTCCGCCATCGCGACACCGGCCTGATCTAGGCGCGGCTCCCCGCGATGGGTCAAATTCTGCACAAGATCCGCCAGCCGCCGCGCCGCATCCGGGCGCGCCAGCGTGGCGGCGGCCGCGGCGGCACGCGCCAGTACGGCGGGGGTGATGAACATCGCCTGCATCTGGCGTGACAGCGCCTCCGGCGTGAAGGCCGGCTGCTGCATGATCCAGGCCGCGCCGGCGCCTTCCAGCAGGCCGGCATTGGCCGTCTGGTGGTCGTCGATCGCATGCGGCAAAGGCACCAGCACGGAGGGTCGCCCGGCACAGGCGAGCTCCGCCACGGTGGAGGCCCCGGCGCGCGCCACCACCAGATGCGCCATCGCCAGCCGCACCGCGATATCGCCGAAGAAGGGCGACAGATCGGCCGGCACGCCGGCTTCCCGATAGGCGGCCTCGACGCGCGGCAAATCCTCCGCCCGGGTCTGCTGCGTCACCACCAGGCGGCGGCGCAGCCCTTCCGGCAGCAGGGCCACGGCGCCCGGCACCACATCCGCGAAGATGCGCGCGCCCAGGCTGCCGCCCAGCACCAGCAGCCGGATGACGCCATCTTCGCCCGGCGCCGCGAATTCCTGGCCCGCCAGCGCGGCGAGCGCCGGCCGCACCGGGTTGCCCACCACCTCGACATGCGCCGAGGACGGCACCCGCGCCGTATCCGCCGCCGACAGCGCCAGCAGGTCCGCGCCCGGCGCGAGCAGACGGTTGGCGCGGCCGAGCACGCCATTCTGTTCATGCAGCGCCGTCGCCGGCCGCGTCGCCCGCGGCAGGGTGCGCGCTGCGATCAGCGGCGGGACGGAGGGATAGCCGCCGAAGCCGATCACCGCGGAGGCATCCAGCCGCACCAGGATGCGCCGCGCCTCGATGGTGCCGGCCGTCAGCGCCAACGCCCCCAGCGCCGCGCCGCGCAACCCGCGGCCCGCAAGGCCCGACCCCTTCAGCACGAAGCGTTCCGCATTGCCGAAGGCCGGGCTTTCGAAGGCGGCGCTGCGCGCATCCGTCATCAGCGCGATGCGTTCGCCGCGCGCAACCAGCTCCGCCGCCAGCGCTTCCGCGGGAAACAGGTGCCCGCCGGTACCACCGGCGGCGATGACGATGGGGCGTGCCATGGGGCCCCTCATCGATCTTCCTCGGTCCGGGACAGGCGGCGGCGCGTCAGCGCCAGCAGCATTCC